>OCTW011617809.1_pt1 | contig 134028 bp, 118 predicted proteins | sample 1539671 | NCBI WGS metagenome assembly OCTW01 (sample SAMN02144230, study PRJEB22623) | gut metagenome | biome: sheep rumen | host: Ovis aries | place: New Zealand | reverse complement strand
AATTGAGGATTGAGAATTGAGGATTGAGAATTGAGGATTGAGAATTGAGGATTGAGAATTGAGGATTGAGAATTGAGGATTGAGAATTGAAAAATGAGAATTATGATGAGGAACAGATATTTGTATCTTCTGATGGCGGCGACGGTGGGCATGCTGACCGGCTGCCACGCCACGCAGGGCATCTTCCGCTCGGCCTACGACGAGCGCCCCGAGAACAAACAACCCGTGCTGGAGCGCCCGGCATGGCCTAACTACGACCTGCACGACGACCGCTCGTTTGCCGCCTTCTCGCACATTCAGACGGCGCCCGAGGGGCAGACCGGACGGTATATCGAGCATAATGATGCCAATGGTTGGACCAACCGCATGACCCTCTATCGCTGCCGTGAGGCCACCTACCTTTGCCTCGACTACACCGTGCCTAAGCATCAGGACTGGTTTTTCTGGCGATTCACCACCGGCTCGGCCATCATCGACGCCGACACGGGCGACCGCTACCTGCTGCAGGAGGTGGAGCACTTCCCCATGGACCAGTGCTACTGGGTCTACGGACAGTCGACGGAGACCATCCGCTTCGTGCAGGTCTATCCGCCCCTGCCGCCGACGGTGAAGCGCATACAGATTTATGAAGCCAGCGCCGAGTCGCGACGATGGATGGACGGCACGGGCATGCTGACGAAGCCCGTTGACGTCGACGACCTCAGACCGCACCCCACGAGGTCGGCTCGCGCAGCAATGCCGAAGTCGCAGGGCCGGATCATCAGATAGCTTATTAGCTTAATATTTAAAATAGTCTTTTTATAATACCCCGGGAAAGAAACATGGGCCGCAGCGACTGCGCCCCATGTTTCTTTTGGCTTGATAGTGATAAAAAGGAATCAGTCCAACAGGTCGGGCCGCAGCCGGCGGGTGCGCTCCATGGCCTGCTCGAGCTCCCAGTTGCGGATTTTGGCCTCGTTGCCGCTGAGGAGGATGTCGGGCACGCGCCATCCCTTGTAGTCGGCAGGCCGGGTGTAGATGGGAGCGGCGAGGAGGTCGTCCTGGAAACAGTCGGAGAGGGCACTCTGCTCGTCGCCGATGACGCCGGGGACGACGCGCACGACGGCATCGGCAATCATGGCTGCGACGAGCTCGCCACCCGTGAGGACGAAGTCGCCGATGGAGATCTCGCGGGTGATCAGATGGTCGCGTATGCGCTGGTCGATGCCCTTGTAGTGTCCGCAGAGGATGATGATGTTGCCCATGAGCGAGAGCTCGTTGGCGATGTGCTGATTGAAGCGCTCGCCGTCGGGGGAGGTGAAGATGACCTCGTCGTAGGCGCGCTCCTGCTTGAGGGCCGTGATGCAGCGGTCGATGGGCTCGCACTGCATGACCATGCCGGCTGAGCCGCCGTAGGGATAGTCGTCGACGCGGCGCCACTTGTCGAGTGTGTAGTCGCGCAGGTTGTGCAGCCGGATCTCGGCCAGACCCTTCTTCTCGGCGCGGGCCAGTATGGACTCGTGGACGAAGCCCTCGAGCATCTCGGGCAGTACGGTGATGATGTCTATTCGCATTTCTTAAAGAGTTTCAGTCGCTGGCGGGGCTTCAGCTTGGCCCATCGCCGCCACTCGTCGGCGGGACGGTCCAGATAGTCGGGCTCATACATGTGGGCGTAGGCCTCTATCTCGAAGGGGTTGAGCCGGTAGGCTGCGTTCGCCATGCGACGGTTCTGGGGCAGGGCCCGCAGGTAGTACCATAGATAAAGAAGATAGAAGCGCAACCAGGAATTACCCGTCGACTGCGCTTGCCGCAGATGGATCATCTCGTGGCGCTTCAGCGGCGTCATGCGGCCGTTGATGTGGTCGGCCTCCTGCTGCGTCGCCGTGACGATGAAGCCGAAGAAGGTCATCGCCTCATAGCCCCGACGCAGCCAGAAGTCGTTGCGTACGGCAGGCATGTCGCTCAGGGCTGACGGCCTGCGGGCGCGCCAGACGAGGCGCAGCAGCGCCAGTGGGTTGTCGCGTTTCAATGGTGGGGCGGGGGTCAGGCTTCGCTGAACTGATCCTTGCCGACGCCGCAGAGCGGGCACGCCCAGTCGTCGGGCAGGTCTTCAAAACTGGTGCCGGGGGCGATGCCGTTTTCGGGGTCGCCTACTTCGGGATCATACTCATAGCCGCATACGTCGCAAACATACTTCTTCATTGTCGTTTCTTCTTTCTTTAGTGGGTTAATAAAAATGTATGGGATGCAAAGTTACGAAAAAGCACTGAGACGACCAAAGAAAAAAAGGTTTTCTTTTGCCGTTCTGTCATTTTTTCGTACCTTTGCACGGAAAATAACGACAAGACGACCATGGACGAAAGACAACGCATAGAGCAGCTCCGACGAGAGCTGCACGAGCATAACTACCGCTACTACGTGCTCAACCAGCCCACCGTCAGCGACCAGCAGTTCGACTTCATGATGCGCGAGCTGCAGGACCTCGAGGCGCGCCATCCGGAGCTCAGCGACCCCAACTCGCCGACCCAGCGCGTGGGCAGTGACCTGCAGGAGGGCTTCCGCCAGGTGGCCCACCGCCGCCCGATGCTCTCGCTGGCCAACACCTACTCGGCTGAGGAGGTGGGCGAATGGTACGAGAGCGTCAGCCGCGGACTGGGCGGCGAGCCGTTCGAGGTGTGCTGCGAGCTGAAGTACGACGGACTGAGCATCTCGCTCACGTATGAGCAGGGACGGCTGGTCCAGGCCGTCACGCGTGGCGACGGCGTCCATGGTGACGACGTGACGGCCAACGTGCGCACCATACGGGCCATCCCGCTGGTGCTGCCCTCGACGGGCTATCCCGATGAGTTCGAGATACGTGGTGAGATCCTGATGCCATGGGCATCGTTCGAACGGCTCAACCGCGAGCGCGAGGCGGCCGAGGAGCCCCTCTTCGCCAACCCCCGCAATGCGGCCAGCGGCACCCTGAAAAGCCTCGACCCGAAGGTGGTGGCCAGCCGTGGTCTCGACGCCTACCTTTATTATTTATTAGGCGACGAACTGCCTTCCGACGGCCACTATGAGAACCTGGAGGCTGCGCGCCGATGGGGCTTCAAGATATCGGAGGGGATGCGCAAGGTGACGTCGCTGGAGGCCATCCTCGAATATATCAGCTACTGGGATGTGGAACGCAAGAACCTGCCTGTCGCAACGGACGGTATCGTGCTGAAAGTCAACTCGCTGCGACAGCAGCGTTCATTGGGATATACAGCCAAGAGTCCCCGCTGGGCCATCGCATATAAGTTCAAGGCCGAGCGCCAGCAGACGCGCCTGCTGGAGGTGACCTATCAGGTGGGGCGCACGGGTGCCGTCACCCCCGTGGCCAACATGGAGCCCGTTCAGCTGGCAGGCACCACCGTGCGGCGCGCGACGCTGAACAACGAGGACTTCATCCGTTCGTTCGACCTGCACATCGGCGACATGGTCTACGTCGAGAAGGGTGGCGAGATCATTCCTAAGATTGTGGGTGTCAATATCGACGAGCGCCCCATCGTGGCACAGCCCGTGACGTTCATCAAGCGATGCCCAGAGTGCGGCACGCCGCTGGTGCGCTACGAGGGCGAGGCCGCCTGGTATTGCCCCAACGACAGCGGGTGTCCGCCCCAGATCAAAGGGCGCATTGAGCACTTCGTCGCTCGTAAGGCCATGAACATCATCGGCTTAGGTCCGGAGATTATCGAGGACTACTATCGCCGCAAGCTGATCAGGAACGTGGCCGACCTGTACGACATCGATGTGCAGCAGATCAACGGCGACGGCTCGCGCGACAAGTCGGCTCAGAACATCGTCGGCAGCATCCGCAAGTCGACGGAGGTGCCCTTCGAGCGCGTCGTCTTTGCGCTTGGCATACGCTTCGTCGGTGAAACCAGCGCCCGCCTGCTGGCCCGCCACTTCAAGTCGATGGACAAGCTGATGACGGCCACGCTCGAAGAGCTCCAGGAAGTGGAGGGCATAGGCGAGGTGATGGCCCGCAGCATCATCAGCTATTTCCACAACGAGCAGAACCGCGAGATTGTAGAGCGCCTGCGGGGCTACGGCCTCCAGTTCCAACTCTCAGCCGACCAGACGGCCCGGGCCAGCGACAAGCTTCAGGGCCAGAGCATCGTCATCAGCGGCGTCTTTGAGCATCACTCACGCGACGAATATAAAATGATGATCGAGCAGAACGGCGGCAAGAACGTCGGCTCCATTTCAGGCAAGACGTCCTTCATCCTTGCGGGCGACAACATGGGCCCCTCCAAGCTGGAGAAGGCACGCAAACTGGGCGTCCGCATCGTCACGGAGGCCGAGTTTCTGGACATGATTAAATGATACGGACTATATTATGCAAATCATTGTTTCACAAGAGATAGAGAGCGTCTGCCCCAACTTCGTAGGGGCTTTTGTCGACGTGCAGGTGGAGAACAGCAGCTACTGCCCTGAGCTTTGGGACGAGATCCACAGGCTGGAGGAGCAGTTCCGTAGCGAGCTGACCACAGAGTCGCTGAAGGACCTGCCTTCGATTGCGGCCACGCGTGCCGTCTACAGGAAGTGCGGCAAGGATCCCTCGCGCTATCGCCCCGCCTCGGAAGCCCTGATCCGCCGCATGCTCCAGGGCAAGGAACTCTATCAGATCGACACGCTCGTCGACCTCGTCAACCTGGCCTCGATTGCCTATGGCTACAGCATCGGAGGCTTCGACGCCTCAAAGTTTGTGGGCGACACGCTGACCCTTGGCATCGGGCGCGAGGGTGAGCCCTATGAGGGCATCGGGCGCGGAATGCTCAACATTGCCGGCTTGCCTGTCTATCGCGATGCCCTGGGGGGCGTCGGCACGCCCACAAGCGACAACGAGCGCACGAAGATGACGCTCTCGACCCGCCATCTCGTGGTGCTCGTCAATGGCTACGACGGCAACCGCGAGCGGGTGGAAGCCAACGCCCGCTACATTCAGGAGCTTTGCAGGAAGTATGCTGCCAGCGATGGCGGCAGCGTGCTGATTTACTGAACGAATCTGCCCCTTCGTTGAAAGAATTTGTTGCTACGAGGTCTTTTGCCTACCTTTGTGGCAACTTTTATTGTAAGAATGCTTATGAAGAGGATCGTAACAACAATCGTGGCGGCTGTGGTCGGGATGACTATGGCAGCCCAGACATTGAATGTCGAAGTGGGACAGGTCGTCTATCAGTTCCCGGCTGCACAGGCTGGCGAGATGACCTATCAGGACGGGCAGACTGTCACTATTATCAATAAAGCGTTCACGCTCGCCGATGTGACTCGCATGTTTGTCGACAACACGGAGGTGACTGACAGCCGTGTCGAGGTCGAATACGACGGCTCGACGGCCGTGATACGCGTGGCGGGCAACATCGCCCAGTATCTCACCATCGAGCAGAGCGGCGCGCACGTCTCAATCACCCAAAGCGACGACGTCAGCGAGGAGATCACTTACGCCCTGAGCGGCGCGAGCAGCGACGGCGAGTTCTACATGGCAGGGTCCTTCAAGGCTACCGTTGAACTTGCAGGGCTGACGCTGACCAACCAGACGCCCGTCTACAGCGGGGCGGCCGTCTGCATCATGGACGGCAAGCGCATCGACCTGAGTGCCAAGAGCGGCACGGTGAATACGCTCATCGATGCGGCTAATGGCGACCAGAAGGCGGCCCTCTATTGTAAGGGCCACCTGGAGCTCAAGGGCAAGGGCACGCTCAACGTCAGCGGCCTGACGGCCCACGCCGTCAAGAGTGCGGAGTATTTGCAGATGAAGAACCTGACGCTCAATGTCGTCAAGGCCGTGAAGGACGGCCTCTCGTGCGACGAATACTTCCTCATGGAGAGTGGCACGCTGACCATCAGTGGGGTGGGCGACGACGGCATCCAGTGCGACCTCGACGGCACGTCGAACACGGGTGAGACGGCCGACCATGAGGACGAGGACTCTGGCAACATTTACATCCAGGGCGGCTCGCTGACCATCACGACGATAGCGGCAGGCACCAAGTGCCTCAAGAGCGACTCGACGCTCGTCGTCAGCGGCGGCACGCTCGAGCTCAACGCCAGCGGGGCGGTCGATACGAGCGACGCCTCGGACCCCTCCTACGTCTCGGGCGTCAGTTGCGGCAAGTTCGTTCAGAACGGCGGCTCTATCACTATGACCATCAAGGGCACGGCGGGACGTGGCGTCAAGGCATGGGACATCGAGACCAACAGCGGCTCGCTCACCATCACCAACGCGGCCACGCCTACGACCATCTCGTCTGACGTCAAGAGCGCTAAGGGCCTCAAGGGCCTCAATATCGCCCTCAACGGCGGCACCATCAATATCGCCATGAGCGGCAATGCAGGTAAGGGCATCTCAGCAGGATCAGGCACGCAGTCGTCCAGCGGCGGCTCTGGCGGCGGCTGGGGCGGCGGCTGGGGTGGCGGACGCCCAGGTGGCGGCATGGGCGGCGGCTCCTCGTGGAGCAACATTAAGGGCTCCTACACCCAGGGCCTCAGCGACGGCTCAGGGCCCACGCTGACTGTCAGCACGACGGGCTCGGCCTACAGCTCCTCGTCGGCCAAGGCTATCAAGGCCATCTGCGCCGTGACGCTCTATGGCGGCACTACGGAGGTGTCGACCAAGACCAGCGGTGCCGAGGGACTGGAGTCGAAGACCTCTGTGACCATCAAGGGCGGCCTGCACTACTTCCAATGCTACGACGACTGCATCAACTCGGCTGGCAAGATCATCTTCGACGGCGGAGCCACTGTCTGTTATTCCAACGGCAACGACGCCGTCGACTCCAACGCGGGAACATCGGGGGCCGTCACCATCGGCGACGGAGCCATCTTCGCCTTCACCACGAAAGGCGCGCCTGAGGAGGGCATCGACTGCGACAACAACTCCTACATCCAGATCACGGGCTCAGGCTATGCCATCAGTGCGGGCGCCTCGCAGGGTGGCGGCGGAGGCGGCGGATGGGGCGGCTCCAGCAGCGGCAACACCATCTCGAACGCATCGCAGGGCTATGCCTTTGTGACCAGCAGTATCAGCTATCAGTCGGGCCGCTACTACACGCTGGCTGATGCCTCAGGCAACAACCTCATAACTTACAGCTTCCCCGCCTCGTGCAGCAGCTCGCTGTCGCTCTTCACGGCCAAGGGGATGACGAAGAATTCTTCCTACAACGTGAAGTACTCCACGACGGCGCCTACGGACGCCACCACGGCTTGGCACGGCCTCTACCTCGGCTCGTCGCACGTAGGCACGTCCAGCGTCACCTCCATGACGGCCAAGTGAGGAGTCGCTTCACTTGGGCATACAAAAATGGCGATGCGGCAGACGACGGACGACTTCTGCCGCATCGTCCTGTTTCTTGGCGCTCTGACATGCGCTCCTTTCCTTCTGAAGAAGCGGTGCTGTGCTGACGACACAGCGGTCCTGTGCTGAGGACACAGCGGCACTTTGCTGAGGACAAAACGGTCCTTCTTCGGGCCCGCAACGGCTCCGCGCCTGAATTTGGGAGCACTTTTCTCGTGAGATATGCGGTTGTTTCAGGAAAAAGTCGTATATTTGCGGTCTGAAACAACCATTATTCTAAACAAAACAATGAAACAACTCTCAATCATGCTGCTGGGCTGCTGGCTCGGCATAGCCTCTGCGACGGCTCAGGAGAACCGCTCATGGACGGCAGACAATGGCAACGGAACGTTTACGAATCCCCTGTTCTACGATGAGTTCTCTGACCCCGACATCCTCCGCGTGGGCGACGACTACTATCTGGCTGGCACCACGATGCATGCCGTCCCCGGCCTCGTCATCCTCCACTCGAAGGACCTCGTCAACTGGGAGAACGTCGCCTATTGCTTCGACCGCTTCGACTTCGGCGACGACCGCTTTGCCCTGAAGAACCACGAGGAGATCTACGGACAGGGCATTTGGGCCCCCTGCATCCGCTATGCCAACGGCCAGTTCTATGTCTTCTCCAACGTCAACGGCAAGGGCCTGCAGTGCTACACGGCCAAGGATATCCATGGCCCATGGACGCATCATAACATGAAGGGTAACATCTACGACCTTGGCGTCCTCTTCGACGACGACGGCAAGGTGTATGCCATTCATGGTTACGGCACGGTGAAGTGCACTGAGCTGAAGCCCGACATGAGCGGCCCCGTCGAAGGCACCGAGCGCGTCATCATCCCAGAGGGCAACGGCGTCGGCGAGGGACATCACATGTATAAGATCAACGGCATGTACTATCTCATCTCGACTGACTATCGCCCCAACGGCCGCACGCTCTGCTCGCGCTCGAAGTCGATATGGGGACCCTATGAGACGCGCGTCATCACGGCTGATGAGACCTATGGCTATCATGCCGCCCGACTGACCCAGGTGCCGCGAGGCGAGAAGTATCGCATCGGCAGCGACGGCACGAAGTTTGGCCTCGGCCCCCTCGACAAGGACGCCACGGCCTGCACCAACGCCCACCAGGGCGGCATCGTGCAATATCAGGACGGCTCCTGGTGGGCCCTCTTCATGATGGACTTCCACTCCATCGGGCGCACCGTCTGCCTGATGCCCATGACGTGGAAGGACGGCTGGCCCATGGTGGGCCTCGAGGGCAACCTTGGCCGCGCTCCCCGCACATGGCTGAAGCCCGGCGTCCAGTCTGTTGCGTTGTCAACGCAACAAACAGGGCATGCTCCCTACGTCCGCTCAGACAACTTCGACGGCAAGCAGCTGGGCCGCATCTGGCAGTGGAACCACAATCCCGAGGAGAAGATGTGGCGCCTGAAGGGAGGCAAGCTGCGCCTCAACAGCATGCCAGCCGAGCAGTTGATGTGGGCACGTAATACGTTGACGCAGCGCGTCGTAGGTCCAAAGTCGGTAGTGACCGTTGAACTCTCCGTGAAGGGGCTCAAGGACGGCGATGTCAGCGGACTGGGCAACATCAACGTGCCCTGTTCGTGGATTGGCATCGTCAAGCAAGGCAAGACGACGACCCTGCGCTGCTTCGAACAGCTGACCAACGACACCGTCAATGTGCCCCTCGATTTAGTCGACGGGAAAATCTGGCTCCGCAGCATCGGCGACTACGACAACGACCAGGCTCAATATGCCTACTCGCTCGACGGCCAGTCATTCCAGACGCTGGGCCGCTTGATGCCCCTCTCGTATCAGCTCATCTCCTTCCAGGGCTCGCGCCATGCCCTCTTTGCCTTCAACGTCAAAGGCCAAAACGGCGGCTATGCAGAGTTCGACAACTTCATCGTCGAGGAGCCCTCAGCCGACCGCTCGCAGAATATTCCTTACGGCAAGACCTTCCGCATCATCAACAAGTCGACAGGCCGGCCCGCCACGTGCGATCCTCACGGCATCCTCTACGACACAAGGGCTGACGACCGCAGCGCGCGCACTCAGTTCCAGATCGTCGATCGCGGACAGGGCCGGGTGTCGCTCAAGTGCGTCGACGGCCGTTATGTGAAGGTCTATGGCGAGGGCCTGCCTGGCGACGTGCGCTTCACGATCAACGAGGCTGAGGCCGAGGTGTTCCTCTGGCAGGATTATCTCGACGCAGACTTCATGCTCTTCTCCCTGCGCAATCACCGCTACATCGGCAAGTCGCCAACCACGGGCAGTCCCTATTCAATGGACTTCGCAGGCCCCGATCCTGCCCGCCGCAACGGGGCGGTGCTCCACTGGGAAGCCGTCAGTGAATAATATATGCAAAAAGTTTTGTTTGTATCGCGAATTTTTCGTACCTTTGCCGCATGATTTCTGCAGAAGGACTAAAGGTGGAGTTTGGCGTGAAGCCATTATTCGCTGATGCGACATTCACCATAGCCGACAAGGACCGCGTGGCCCTTGTCGGCAAAAACGGTGCAGGTAAGTCGACCCTGCTCAAGATCCTCGCCAGGCAGGAGAACCCGACGGCTGGCAGCATCACGATGCCGCAGGACCAGACGGTAGGCTATCTGCCACAGGTGATGGTGCTCAGCGACGAGACCTCCGTCCGCGAGGAGGCCCAGAAGGCCTTTGCCTCGCTCACCGCCCTGAAGGAGCGCGTGGAGCGGCTGGAGCGGCAGATGAGCGAGCGCACCGATTATGAGAGCGACGGCTATATGCAGCTCGTCGAACGCTACACGCAAGAGCACGAGCGCCTGCTCATGATGGGTGCTGAGAGCCGTGAGGCCGAGCTGGAGCGAACCCTCATGGGACTGGGATTCCTGCGTTCAGACTTCGACCGTCCGACCCGCGAGTTCTCTGGCGGTTGGCGCATGCGCATCGAGCTGGCCAAGATATTGCTTGAGCGCCCTGATGTGCTGTTGCTCGACGAGCCGACCAACCATCTCGACATCGAGTCCATCCAGTGGCTCGAGCAGTTGCTCCAGCAGTGGAGTGGGGCGGTGGTGCTGGTCAGTCACGACCGCGCCTTCATCAACAACGTGACCAACCGCACGCTCGAGATATCGTGCGGACACATCATCGATTATCGCGTCAAGTACAACGAATATGTAGTCCTGCGGCGGGAACGCCGCGAACAGCAGCAGCGGGCCTACGAGAACCAGCAGAAGGAAATCCAGGAGATGCGCCAGTTCATCGAGCGCTTCCGCTATCAGGCCACCAAGGCTGTGCAGGTGCAGCAGAAGGTGAAACAGCTGGAGAAGATCGTGCCCATCGAGGTCGACGAGGTCGACAACTCGGCCATGCACCTGAAGTTTCCTCCCTGCCTGCGTTCGGGCGACTATCCTATTATCTGCGACGATGTCCGTAAGGCCTACGACCACGTCGTCTTCGACCACGTCAACCTGACGATCAAGCGTGGCGAGAAGGTGGCCTTCGTCGGCAAGAACGGCGAGGGCAAGTCGACGCTCGTGAAGTGCATCATGGGCGAGATTCCCTTCGAGGGCATGCTGAAGGTAGGCCACAACGTGCAGATTGGCTACTTCGCACAGAATCAGGCCCAGCTGCTCGACGAGTCGCTGACCGTCCACGACACCATCGACCGCGTGGCCCGTGGTGAGGTCCGCCTGCGCATCAACGACATCCTTGGCGCCTTCATGTTTGGCGGCGAGGCCTCCGACAAACGTGTCCGAGTGCTCAGCGGAGGCGAGCGCTCGCGTCTGGCCATGATCCGCCTGCTGCTCGAACCTGTCAACCTGCTCATCCTCGACGAGCCCACCAACCACCTCGACATGCCCTCCAAGGATGTGCTCAAGGAGGCCATCCGCGCTTTCGACGGCACCGCTATCATCGTCTCTCACGACCGCGAATTCCTCGACGGACTCGTCACCAAGGTCTTCGAGTTTGGTGGCGGACGTGTCCGTGAGCACATCGGCGGCATCTACGACTATCTGCGGACGAAGGGGCAGGAGGCCCTGGGAGCCCCCCTTTCGACCCCCGAGGGGGCCGCTATGCCTAATTCCCGTAATAAAAAAAGTAAGAACCAAACTATAGAAGCCCCCACGGGGGCCGTAGGGGGAGCTTCATCTTATGCCGAGCACAAAGAGCAGCAGAAGCAGCTGCGCAAGGCCGAGCGCGCCGTCGAGGAGTCAGAGAAGAAGATCAGCCGCATGGAGCAGCGCCTGAAGGAGCTCGACCAGCTCTTCATGGATCCGCAGAAGGCCTCCGACATGACCCTCGTCATGGAGTATACTGACACAAAGCGACAACTCGACGCCGAGGTGGAACGCTGGGAACAACTCTCGGAAGACTTGGAACAATTATCCCAACAATAATCATTAACATCAAAAGCTATGAAAGCAAAACTTATGATTGCAGCTGCATCAATGGCCACTATGATGGCTTGCACCAGCAACGACAACGCGCTGAAGTCGGGCATCGACCTCAGCAATCTCGACACGACGGCCGTGGCCGGCGACGACTTCTACGAGTATGCCTGCGGAGGATGGATGAAGAACAATCCGCTGCCTGCTGCCTACTCGCGCTACGGCTCGTTCGACGTGCTCGGCGAGGAGAACAACAAGCGACTCAACGGCATCCTCGACGAACTGCTCAAGAAGAAGTTTGAGGCCGGGACGCCAGAGCAGAAGCTCTCCGACCTCTACAAACTGGCCATGGACTCCGTGAAGCGCGACCAGGACGGCGTCGCTCCTGCCATGGGCATCATCAATCGCATGGAAGAAGCTGAGACGAAGGACGACCTCTTCACCATCCAGCTGGAGCTGGCCCCTTATGGCGACATGGAGTTCTATGGCGCCTACCTCGGAGCTGACGAGAAAGAGGCCACGCAGAACATCCTGAGCGTCAGCCAGGGCGGACTGGCCCTCGGACAGAAGGACTACTATCTGGAGAACGACTCCGCCACGGCTAAGATCCGCGAGGAGTATAAGAACCACATCGTCCGCATGTTCAAGCTCTTCGGCTTCACTGAGGAGCAGGCACAGGCTAAGCGCGACAACATCCTGCGCCTGGAGACCCAGCTGGCACTCGTCTCACGCTCGCGCACAGAGCTCCGCGATCCTCAGCGCAACTATAACAAGATGACGCTCGAGGACTTCCAGAAGGCTTATCCCCACCTGCAGTTTGAGAAGCAGATGAACGCCAAGGGCATCGAGACCAAGTATTTCCAGACCCTCGTCGTCGGACAGCCTGAGTTCCTGGCCGGTGCCGACCGCATCGTCGACAACATGACGGCTGACGAATACCGCGACTACATGGAGTGGGGCCAGATCATGGGCGCTGCCGGACTGCTCTCGAGCGAGGTGCAGCAGGCCAACTTCGAGTTCTTTGGCAAGGTGATGTCGGGCCGTCAGGAGGATCACCCCCTGTGGCGCCGCGCTGTCAGCCAGATTGAGCGCCAGATGGGTGAGGCCATTGGCAAGATCTACGTCGAGAAGTACTTCCCCGCACCTGCCAAGGAGCGCATGGTGAAGCTCGTCGGCAACCTGCAGAAGGCACTGGCCGAGCGCATCAAGGCTCAGGACTGGATGAGTGACTCGACGAAGCAGAACGCCCTCGACAAGCTCGCTACGTTCTACGTCAAGGTGGGCTATCCAGACAAGTGGACCGATCTCTCAGGGCTCAACATCGACCCCTCGAAGTCGTATCTTGAGAACATGCAGGAGTGCCAGCGCTTCTGGAACAAGTGGAACATCGAGAAGAAGGCTGGTAAGCCCGTCGACAAGGACGAGTGGTACATGTATCCCCAGACGGTCAACGCCTACTATAACCCCACGACCAACGAGATCTGCTTCCCCGCAGGCATCCTGCAGCCGCCCTTCTTCGACATGACGGCCGACGATGCCTTCAACTATGGAGCCATTGGCGTGGTCATCGGCCATGAGATGACCCACGGATTCGACGACCAGGGCCGTCAGTACGACAAGGACGGCAACATGCACGACTGGTGGACTGAGCAGGACGGCCTGAACTTCAAGGAGCGCACTGACAAGTATGCCGACTTCTTCTCCGCTATCGAGGTGCTCCCCGGACTCAACGCCAATGGACGCCTCACGCTGGGTGAGAACCTGGCTGACCACGGTGGTCTGCAGGTGGCTTATGCTGCCCTCCAGAACGCACTGGCTGAGCAGCCCCTCGGCGACGTGGATGGCTTCACGCCCGCTCAGCGCTTCTTCCTGGCCTATGCTGGCGTATGGGCTGGCAACATCACAGACGAGGAGATCCGCAACCGCACCAAGAGCGATCCCCACGCCCTGGGCCGCTGGCGCGTCAACGGCGCCCTGCCGCACATCGATGCCTGGTATGAGGCCTTTGGTGTGACCCCCGACAACAAGATGTATATCCCCAAGGAGGAGCGTCTGCCCCTCTGGTAAATTCCTGACTGGTGTTATGGCGGTATGACGAAATAACGAAATAACGATATTACGGAATACCGCCATAACATTATTAAGAAAAAAGAAGAGACATGCCATTAAGACTACCTGACCGGCTTCCGGCCATTGATCTTCTGAAGCACGAGAACATCTTCGTGATGGACACGACGCGGGCGCATGCGCAAGACATACGTCCGCTTCGCATTGTCATCCTCAACCTCATGCCGCTGAAGATCACCACTGAGACCGACCTCATCCGTCTGCTCTCGAACACGCCCCTGCAGATTGACGTCAACTTTATGAAACTCCGCAGCCACACGCCGAAGAATACGCCCATCGAGCACATGATGATGTTCTATCGCGACTTCGATTCCATGCGCGACGAGCGTTTCGACGGCATGATCATCACGGGCGCACCCGTCGAGCAGATGGCCTTCGAGGAGGTCAGCTATTGGCCTGAGATGGTCGACATCTTCCAGTGGGCCCGCACCCACGTCACGTCGACCCTCTACATCTGCTGGGCAGCTCAGGCAGGTCTGTATTATTATTATGGTGTGCCTAAGTATCCGCTGCCCCAGAAGATGTTCGGCATCTATGAGCAGCACGTGCTGCAGCCCCTGATGCCCATCTTCCGCGGCTTCGACGACACGTTTATGATGCCCCAGAGCCGTCATACTGAGGTGCATGCCGACGACATCCTGGCCCGCCCCGAGCTGCAGCTCATCGCCGAGTCGCCAGCGAGCGGCCCCAGTATCGTCATGGCCCGCGGCGGCCGCGAATTCTTCATCACGGGTCATCTGGAGTATGCCCCTGGCACGCTCGACACTGAGTACCGCCGCGACCTCGGCGTCCGCTCCGACGTCGGATTGCCCCGCCACTACTACGTCGACGACAATCCCGAGCTGGGGCCACGCGTCACGTGGCGTGCCCATGCCAATCTGTTCTATAGCAACTGGATCAACTACTACGTCTATCAGGAGACGCCCTACGACATCAACGCCATACGATGAGCCGACAACGTCTTGAACTGCTTGCGCCCGCCCGCAACCTGGAGTGCGGCCTCGCTGCCATCGACCATGGGGCCGATGCTGTCTACATCGGGGCCTCGCGTTTCGGAGCCCGTGCCGCCGCTGGCAATGCGGTCGACGACATTGCCCGTCTGTGCAGCTATGCCCATCAGTTCGGCGTACGCGTCTACGTGACGGTCAACACCATTGTCTATGATGATGAGCTGGAGCAGACCCGCCAGCTGCTCGCAGATCTGAAGGCGGCCAGTGTCGACGCCATTCTCGTCCAGGACATGGCCGTTCTGCAGATGGCTCTCGAGGTCGGACTCGTCGTCCATGCCTCTACCCAGACTGACAACCGCACCCCCGACAAGGTGCGATGGCTCTCGTCGCTGGGCTTCCGCCGTGTTGTGCTGGCCCGCGAGCTGTCAGTCGACGAGGTGGCCGCGATTCATGCCCAGGTGCCTGAGGCCGAGCTCGAGGTCTTTGTCCATGGGGCCCTCTGCGTCAGCTACAGCGGCCTCTGCTATGCCTCCCAGCATTGTTTCCATCGCTCCGCCAATCGTGGCGAGTGTGCCCAGTTCTGCCGCATGAAGTTCGACCTCATCGATGCTGACGGCCGCCAGATTGAGCACGGCCGCTATCTGCTCTCGCTCCGCGACATGTGTCAGATTGACAACCTCGGGCGGCTGGCAGCAGCTGGCGCCACGTCGTTCAAGATCGAGGGGCGCCTGAAGGACGTCGCCTACGTGAAGAACGTCACGGCGGCCTACAGCGAGCGCCTCAATCAGCTCGTCCGCCAGCATCCTGACCGCTATGAGCGGGCTTCGCGCGGACAGGTCACCTACACCTTCCGCCCCGATCTCCGCAAGACGTTCAATCGCGGCTATACCACCTACTTTGCTGACGGACGCCAGCCGGACATCGCCTCCTTCGACACGCCCAAGGCCATGGGCGAGTTCGTCGGCACGGTGAAAGAGCTGCGCGGCCCCTCGTTCACCGTCGCTGGCACGGCCCGCTTTGCCAATGGCGACGGCCTCTGCTTTGTCAATGCCAACAAGGAGCTGGAGGGCTTCCGCGTCAATAGGGCAGAGGGCAACCGCCTCTTCCCCCTGAAGATGCCGCAGAGTCTCAGGCCCGGGCAGCGCCTCTATCGCAACAACGACCAGGAGATGGAGCGCCTGCTCTCGCGACCCAGCGCCGAGCGCAAGATACCCGTTGTCATGCGCCTTGAAGCTACCCCCGACGGCTTCGCCCTCACCGTCGACGGCTGTCGCGCCAGCATCGTCTGCGAGCATCAGACGGCCGAGAAGCCCCAGCGCGACAACATCATCCGCCAGCTCACCCGTCTTGGCGGCACGCCCTACGTCTGTAGCGACGTCGAGCTGCCCGCAGACTTCAACTACTTCATCCCCAGCAGCCTGCTCGCCGAGCTTCGTCGCAAGGCGATCTCTGGCCTTACGCCCTGCCTTGGCGCTCAGGCCACGGAGGAGGTGCTGAAGGTCAGCGAGGCCCCTTCCTATCCCATACCTTATTTATATAATGTGGCAAACAGCCTGTCGCGCGACTTCTACGACGCTCTGGCCGTCCGCACCGCCCCCGCCTTTGAAGTCAAGGAGCCACGCCATGCCGTGCTCATGCAGTGCCGCCATTGCCTGCGCTATGCCCTCGGCTGTTGCGTCAAGCATGGCGGGCGACGCCCTCAGTGGCGCGAACCCCTCACCCTGCAGCTGGCTGACGGCCGGCGCTTCCCCCTCGAGTTCGACTGCCGCCATTGCCAGATGAATGTGCTGACTGATGCGTAGAATGTTCCTCATCGTCCTCATGGCCTTCGCCGTGCTCACGTCCTGCTATCGTCAGGAGGTGCAGACCAGCGACGCCCTGCCCCTCACTGAGGATCAGATGGACTCCATCTCATTCTACACCACCCACCACTACACCCAGAACTACAACTTCCTCGTCCGTGCCGACTCGCTGCGCATCATCATCCAGATTCCCAGCGAGACCGTCTCAGGCATGCTCGTCGACACGACAACCGTCCTGCGGGGCGACCGCCTCGTCGTGGCCGACATCGTCATCATGCCCACTGACACCGTCGACAGCGTCTGGGTGCAGGTGGCACGCGACGAATGGACCATGGGCTGGCTCCACGAGAGCGAGCTCCTCGCCGCCGTCTCGCCCGACAACCCCATCTCGCAATTCATCGACTCCTTCAGCGACAAGCATCTGCTCGTCTTCCTGGCCCTCCTCGTCGTCGTCGGCGCGGCCCTGACCTTCCGCATCCTCTCGCGCCGCAATGCCAAGATGGTCCATTTCAACGACATTCCCTCCTTCTATCCCACGCTCCTCTGCCTCCTCGTGGCCGCTTCCGCCGTCTTCTATAGCTCCATCCAGCTCTTCAATCCCTCCTCCTGGCGTCACTATTACTATCATCCGACGCTCAACCCCTTCGCCGTACCCCTCCATCTCGGCCTCTTCCTCGCATCCGTCTGGGCCATGCTCATCGTCGCCATGGCCGCCTTCGACGATGTGCGGCGCCAGCTCCAGCCTGCCGACGCCTTTTTCTATGCCCTCAGCCTCGTGGGCGTCTGTGCCGTCTGCTATGTCGTCTTCAGCGTCACCACCCTCTACTACCTGGGCTATCTCCTCCTCTTGGCCTACGTTCTCTTCGCCGTCCGACGCTATGTCCGCACCTCTCGTCCCCGCTATCGCTGCGGCCGTTGTGGCGGGCCGCTCCATCAGAAGGGGCTCTGCCCGCGTTGCGGGGCCTACAACGAGTAGGGCGCGTGGCGGGCGATTCGTACTAAAAAGAAGCCTTTTTGTTGAATTGTTTTGGTTGTTCGCATCTTTTTCCCTACTTTTGCAACATCCAAAAACGATCATCATTATGAAACGATTCTTGATTTCTTTAGCCCTTCTATGTTGTGCCCTATGGGCATCACCCAAGTATATAGGCGACGTCAACGGCGACGGCGTCATCGACATTGCCGACGTGACGGCGATGGTCAGTCTGCTCCTCTCGCCTGACAACAGCGCGGCCGTCGACACACGCCTCACTGATGTCGACGGCAACGGAGCCCTCGGCCCCGGCGACCTCTCGGCCCTGGTCGACATCATCCTCGGACGCGCCACCGCCCAAGAGCTCGAGGGCGCAGCTGCCGACACGCTCTTCATCCGCTTCACTGACCAGGCCGTCACCTACGACCTCCCTACGGCTTGGCAAGATGACGTCAGCGTGCGGGTGAGCGGCACAGATGTCGTCGTCGACAATTCTAACGTCACTGACGAATACGTCACCCTTCTCTCCGGCTCGTGCCAGAGCGGCTCGTTCATATACAACGGCTCCTTCAAGACCACCATCGTGCTGGCCGGACTGACGCTGACGAATCCCTCAGGCGCTGCCATCGACATCGAGGACGGCAAGCGCGTCAGCCTCCAGCTGGCAGACGGCACGGAGAACACCCTCGCTGACGGCGCGGGCTCGCAGAAGGCAGCCCTCTACTGCAAGGGCCACCTGGAGATCAGCCGTGGCGGCTCGCTCACCGTGGCGGGCAGCGTCAAGCATGCCATCAGCGCCAAGGAATACATCGAGCTGAAGAAGACCACGGGCCTGATCACCCTGACTGCCGCCCCTGGCGACGCCATCCATGCAGGCCAGTACTACATGCAGAAGGGCGGGCAGGTCGTCGTGCGCAGCGGCGTCATGGGCGACGGCATCCAGGCCGAGGCCCGTCTGGCAGGCGACGAATACGACGGCCAGATGATGATCAGCGGCGGCACCGTCGACATCACCCTCGCGGGCAGCGACGTGGCAGGCCTCAAGGCCGACTCGCTGCTCAGCGTCACGGGCGGCCAGGTCACCATCGTCACCACGGGCGACGACGCCAAGGGTCTCAAGTCGAAGGCGAACATCAGCGTCGCGGACGGCACCGTCGACGTCACTCAGAGCGGCGGCTACATCATCAGCGAGGTAGCCACCACGGGCGGCACCGTCCAGGAGGACCCCAGCTTCTCTGCTGCACTCAAGGCCGACTCGATGATCATCGTCAGCGGCGGCACCATCCACGTCAGCTCCACCGCTGAAGGCGGCCGAGGACTCAATGCCGACAAGGGCATCAGCGTCACGGGCGGACAGCTGCAGATTGATGCCAACGGGCCTGGCGGCACACTCGACCTCAGCTCCACCACCACCATGGCGGCCAAGAGCTTCCGCCTTTACGTCGCCCTGCCTGCGACCTCCTACGGCTATCAGCGCTCTGCCTGGACCAACGTCTATCTCTACGACGCCTCGACTGACAGTCAGGTCGCCGCACTGGCCGACCAGAAGAGCTTCACCATAGGCGGCACCACCACCACCTTCTATTACTACGACTTCGGCTCAGCCACCAGCGGCACCTACTATCTCAAGAGCGACGACTACACCAGCGGCGGCCCATGGGGCGGCAGCACGTCCTACACCATCCGCTCGGCCAATATCTCGCTCAACATGACGGGCAGCGACGCCTTCTACAGCATCAGCAGCTCCTACAGCACGTCGGGTACCACCCACACCTACACCGTCAGCAACGTCACGTCGACCTACGCCAATGCCGTCTCAGCCAGCGAGGAGGGCGAGACCTACAAGGCCTGCTGCCTGAAGAGCGACGCCCTCGTCAGCATCGCCGCCGCCACCCTCACGCTGACCCACTCAGGGACGATGAGCAAGGGCATCAAGGCTCCGACAGTCAATATCGCTGCCGATGCCGACATCACGGACACCGCCGCAGGCTCCTACATGATCGTGGGCACCGACCCTGCCTATTCTACGGCTGTCAAGTGTGACCACTTCGTCGGCTCTGAAGGCCACCTGACCATCAAGGCCACGGGCAGCGCCTCGCGAGGCATCTCAGCCGACAGCACACTGACCATCACGGGCGGCACTTACGACATCACCCTCACTGGCGACGGCGCCACCTACACGGGCGACGGCTCGACAGAGGGCGTCGGCTCGCGCGGACTCAAGAGCGACGGCGACATGACCCTCAAGGGCGGCGACATCACCATCAACAGCTCAGCACGCGGAGGCAAGGGCATCAAGGTGGGCACGAGCAGCCGCAGCGGAGCCCAGGGCGCACGCCTCGTCATCGGCGATGCCGCCAGCATCGGCCAGGGACCTCTGCTCAGCATCACGACCACTGGCGCCTATCTCGCCTCTGAATACTCGTCGGGCGGCGGAGGAGGATGGGGCCCCGGCGGCGGAGGCATGATGGACAGCGGCTTCATCGGCAGCACCAAGGCCGTCAAGGTGATGGGACCTGTCGAGGTCTATGGCGGCACCGTCAGCCTCACCACCTCCACCCAAGGCGCCGAGGGCCTGGAGAGCAAGCACACCATCACCATTCACGGCGGCTCGCTCCAGAGCAGCGCCTACGACGATGCCATCAATGCCGCCTCGACCATCACCTTCAATGGCGGCTACGTCTGGGCCCACGCCTCCAACAATGATGCCATCGACTCCAACGACGCCTCGACGGGCATCGTCATCAACGACGGCGTCGTCATCGCCTCAGGATCGTCAAGCCCCGAGGAAGGCTTCGACTGCGACAATGCTGCCTTCCAGCTCAACGGCGGCGTCGTCATCGGCACGGGAGGCTCGCAAGGTGGCGGTGGTGGCGGCGGCGGAAAGCCCACCAGCGCCCGTCAGCCCTACGTCACGCTCTCCTCCGTGTCGCTCAGCGCCTCCACTTATGTCAGTCTGAAGGACGCCTCAGGCAGCGTCGTCTGCTCCTATCGCATACCACAGACCACCTCGCAGGCCTCGCTGCTCATGAGTGCCCCGCAGCTCTCCTCGGCCAGCCGCGCCACCGTCGTCTATGGCAGCACGGCCGTCAGCAATCCTGCCACCAGCCACTGGGACGGCGTCTATACCACGGGCGCTACGCTCACGGGGGGATCATCGATCAGCGTCACGCCCACTGGGGGATAACTAAAAAACAGGGGAACGTCGGTGTGATGCCAAGATTCTATTTCTTTCGTGCGAATAATAATTCTTGGCGCATCCGACAAACCCTGTGGGTAGAGGGTGTCAATAATTCAGAAATCCGTATTCGTGTCATTCACGATCTTTCTAAATAGCGTGTGACACACAAAAAAAGCGCCGTAGATTATACGAACTACGACGCAATATATGGAAAGGGCCATTTTTACATGTTCATGCCTCCATCCACTTGGATAACCTGTCCGCTGATGTAGCTCGACATATCGCTGGCTAAAAAAACGGCGCAGTTAGCAATGTCGTCGACGGTGCCGCCACGGCGCAATGGAATCTTCTGGCACCATTCCTTGCGCACCTCGTCGCTCAAAGCCTGTGTCATGGCTGTGTCGATAAAGCCGGGGGCGATGGCGTTAGCACGAATACCCTTAGGCCCCATCTCCTGTCCGATTGATTTGGCCAGAGCAATCAGTCCGGCCTTTGAGGCTGCGTAGTTTGCCTGGCCAGCATTGCCGTGAACTCCCACCACTGATGCCATATTGATAATTGAACCATTGCGCTGGCGCATCATTACAGGCACGCAGGCATGAATGAAATTGAAGGCCGACTTGAGGTTGACGGCAATGACGGCATCCCACTGTTGCTCTGACATGCGGAGCATCAGTCCATCCTTCGTGATACCAGCGTTGTTGACCAAAATATCAATTGAGCCGAACTCTTCTTTTACTTGTGCCACGACCTCTTCCGTCTGCTGGAAGTCAGCGGCGTTCGAAGCGTAGCTCTTCGCCTTCACACCAAATGCTGCGATTTCTTTCTCTGTTTCTTCGTTGACGGCAAGGTCGGTGAATGCCACGTTAGCGCCTTCAGCGGCGAATTTCAGCGCAATCGCTTTTCCGATACCACGTGCTGCACCCGTAATCAGTGCAGTCTTTCCTTGTAATAATCCCATTTCTTAAATTTTAATGTTGTTATTGTTTGTTTTTATGATATGATGCTAACTTTAAAAATTCACTTGTTTTTACCAAGGGCGCCATAGACAAACTTAGCCACCTGAGGCTTTGTGTCTTCCTCCTTCATGCCATGGGCTATGCGGCCGTAGATGTAAGGCACTTCAAGACCTTTGATGCAATAGTGGGTGATGTCGGCCACGAGGTTGACGTTCTCAATGTCGAATTCACCATCCTCCTTGCCCTCTGCAAACACCTTGCGGAATAGCTCCACTTCTGCCAGGTCGAAGTGCTTGCGCACCTTCTCGACCATCCAGATGTTGCGGAAGAACTCTGCCCTCAGATTGCCATTGCGTACCACTGTCTCGCGAATCATGCTCAGATGGGTATAGATCAGCTCTATGACCTTCTCCTGAGGGCTGATCTTTCGGGCAGCCACTTCGTCGAGCTTGTCGCTGAGACGTTCCAGTTCAGTCTCAATGACAGCATAGTAGATGTCCTCCTTCGACTTGAAGTAGGTGTAAAGCGTACGTCGCCCTTTGCCCGAGGCCTGGGCAATGTCGTTCATCGTCGTGTTCTCCAGACCGTTCTTGGCGAAGAGCTGTCGAGCCACATCGACCAGCAATTGTCTAGTTTTAGATATTGACATGACAATTTCCTTCCATTTTTGTTTGCACACAGATGATATCGTGTGCAAAAATACCTCTTTTTATTGAATTGAGCAAGTTTTTTCGAGGAAAATGTGCTTAAAGACAAAAAAGGTGCGCAAAAATTTGCATATTCAAAAAAAAAACTGTACCTTTGCACTCGCAAAACGATAAACATCGCGGAGTGGAGCAGTTGGTAGCTCGCCAGGCTCATAACCTGGAGGTCGCATGTTCGAGTCCTGCCTCCGCAACTAAAGTTGGGTAATTAGCTGAAATTCAGCAAATTGCCCGACTTGATGTTTTGAGCGGGGAGTCAAATGGGACGTTTTAAGTTTCCGTGTATGTATAATATAAGGGATGTGACTCAAAGTCGAGTCACATCCCTTATCATTTAAGTCAGGTGAAATGTCTGGTTGGGGCAGTATCAATAGCTGCGGGCTATGATGACGCGGTGCTTAGCGGGCTTGCCGCTGACCATGTCGACGCCAGGCGTCTGCTCGTAGGCGAAGGGTACACATCGGATAGTGGCCTGAGTCTCCTCCTTGATCTTTGCCTCAGTTTCAGCCGTGCCATCCCAATGACAAAGGAAGAAACCGCCATCCTTGATGCGCTCCTTGAACTCCTCATAGTTGTCGCACTCGTAGACGTGCTCGTCGCGGAAGCGGCGAGCCTTCTCGAAGATGTTCGTCTGGATGTCGCCAAGCAGCTGCTCAACGTAATCGACTATGCCTTCCAGGGGGCGTGTCTCCTTTTCAAGCGTATCACGACGCATGACTTCGATCGTACCCTGCTCGAGATCGCGGGCTCCGAGAACGAGACGTACGGGCACGCCTTTGAGTTCATAGTCAGCAAACTTGAACCCTGGACGTTTGTTGTCTGCGTCGTCGAACTTGACGCTGATGCCCTTGGCGCGTAGCTGGGCGATGATGGGCTCAACCTCGCGGTTGACAATCTCCATCTGCTCAGGTTTGGTGGCGATGGGAATGATGACGACCTGGATGGGTGCGAGGCGTGGGGGCAGCACGAGACCGTTGTCGTCGGAGTGGGTCATGATGAGTGCGCCAATGAGGCGTGTCGAGACGCCCCACGATGTGGCCCAGACATATTCGGGCTTGTTCTCCTTGTTAAGATAAGTGACATCGAATGCCTTAGCAAAATTCTGGCCAAGGAAGTGCGAGGTACCGCTCTGAAGGGCTTTTCCGTCCTGCATCATGGCTTCTATGGTATAGGTGTCAAGGGCTCCGGCGAACCGTTCTGTCTCGCTTTTGACACCTTGTAGCACGGGCACGGCCATCCACTGCTCAGCAAACTCGGCATAGACCTTGAGCATCAGCTGAGCCTCGCGCTCGGCCTCCTCGCGGGTAGCATGTGCCGTATGGCCCTCTTGCCAAAGGAATTCTGAGGTGCGCAGGAAGGGACGGGTACGCATCTCCCATCGCATGACGTTGCACCACTGATTGCAGAGTAGTGGCAGGTCGCGCCAGGAATGGATCCAGTTCTTATACGTGTTCCATATGATGGTCTCCGAAGTTGGGCGGATGATGAGTTCCTCTTCAAGCTTAGCAGCAGGATCGACCTCTACTCCGCTTTTGTCCTGCTTGGCGCGCAGGCGGTAGTGGGTCACGACAGCACATTCCTTGGCAAAGCCCTCGACGTGCTCAGCCTCGCGTGAAAGGAATGATTTGGGAATGAGCAGGGGGAAGTATGCATTCTGAACTCCTGTGGCCTTGAACATACCGTCGAGCACACTCTGCATCTTCTCCCAAATGGCATAGCCATATGGCTTGATGACCATACAACCGCGCACGGCCGACTGCTCAGCCAGGTCGGCCTTCACCACGAGGTCATTATACCATTGGCTGTAATTCTCGCTCTGTTTTGTTAAATCTTTTAATTCTTTTGCCATGATTTATATAATAAATTTGAAATTTGGGTGCAAAGTTACAAAATAATTACGAATTACGTGTGCTGAATCAAGAACTTTTTTGTAACTTTGCACCGACTAAGCAGAATTATTGTTTAACTTTTAATATAATAAAAAGGTATGAAGAAAATGAAAACAATGATCCTCGCTCTGTGCGGAGGAATGGTAATGATGGGTTGCAACAACCTGGCTAAGGGTACGACAATTGGTGCTGCAGGTGGTGCCCTGCTGGGTGCTGTGGTCGGTAAGATTGCTGGCAACACCGCTGTCGGCGCTGCCGTCGGTACTGCTGTAGGTGCTGGCACAGGCGCTCTCATTGGCAAGCATATGGATAAGGTTAAGGCTCAGGCTGAGGCTGTTCAGAATGCTCAGGTGGAGCAGATTACTGATGCCAACGGTCTGCAGGGTGTGAAGGTGACCTTCGACTCGGGTATTCTCTTCGCTACCAACTCGTCGACGCTGAACGCTGCTTCGAAGGCTTCTCTGTCACAGTTTGCCAACGTGCTGAAGAACAATAGCGATTGCGATATCGCCATCTTCGGCCACACGGACAATACGGGTAGCGACGCTATCAACAACCCCCTGAGTGTCAAGCGCGCACAGGCCGTGGAGACCTATCTGAAGGGCCAGGGCGTCAGCTCCGTGCAGATCAAGCAGGTCGACGGTCAGGGTTCGACGAACCCCGTCGCTGACAATTCGACGGCTGCCGGCCGCCAGCAGAACCGCCGCGTGGAGGTCTACATGTATGCTTCGCAGGCTATGATCAACGCTGCCGAGGCAGGCACGCTCCAGTAATTGACAATCGAGATTTCTTTGGCAATTGAAGATTATTAAAAGACTATTAATGAGAATCGTGGTGGCGTTCTTCGCTTCCACGATTCTTGCTGTTGTGGCCTATCGGTTTCTTCCCGTCTACGTCACGCCACTCATGATCATCAGGCTGGTCCAGCAACAAGAGTTCAAGATGAGCCATCGCTGGGTGAGCATCAATGACATGTCGGACCAGATGCCTCTTGCTGTCATGGCCAGCGAGGACCAGCGCTTTATGGCCCACCACGGCTTTGACTTCGAAGCCATCAAGACAGCCGTCAAACGCAACCGTGAGCACCCTGAGAAAAACCAGCTGGGCGCCTCGACCATCAGCCAGCAGACTGCCAAGAACGTTTTTCTTTGGCCGGGCCGTTCATGGCTGCGCAAAGGTTTGGAGGCCTACTTTACTGTGCTCATTGAGCTCTGTTGGACGAAGGAGCGCATCATGGAGGTCTATCTCAACAGCATTGAGACAGGCCCGGGCATCTACGGTGTAGAGGCCGTCGCTCGCGAGCATTTCGGCACCTCGGCCAGTCAGCTCACGGCCGACCAGTGCGCCCTCATTGCTGCCACGCTTCCTAATCCCCGACGTTTCAGTTCGGCCAATCCCAGCCGCTATGTGCTGAAGCGTCAGAAGCAGATCCGCCGCCAGATGCGCAACGTCAGTTTCACGGATTAGCCCCTTCATGCCCTTCTGTTTCCGTCCCACAATGAAAAAAGTCGGGAAGAAACGCTCGCATTTGAAAATAAAATATTATCTTTGCAGTCAGATTTAATTTTATCAATAACTTTATATTATTATGGAGAATAACGCACAACTGATTGCCGAGTGTACCGCTCGGGCAAAAGAGTGGCTTTCACCAGCCTTCGACGAAGAGACGCGTAAGGCCGTACAGGCTATGCTTGACGATGATGACAAAACCGCTCTCATCGACGCTTTCTATCAGAATCTGGAATTCGGTACAGGTGGACTTCGCGGCATTATGGGCGCTGGCACCAACCGCATGAACAAGTACATCGTCGGCATGGCCACGCAAGGCTTTGCCAACTACATCCTCAAGGCTTTCCCTGGCAAGCAGTGCTCCGTCGTCGTCGGCCACGACTGCCGCAACAACGGCCGCATGTTTGCCGAGTCAGTAGCCGATATTTTCTCGGCTAACGGCATCAAGGTCTATCTCTTCGAGAGCCTTCGTCCGACACCCGAGATTTCGTTTGCCATCCGCCAGCTGGGCTGCCAGGCAGGCGTCAATGTCACCGCATCCCACAATCCTCGCGAATATAATGGATACAAGGCCTACTGGGAGGACGGAGCCCAGGTGCTTGCACCTCACGACAAGGGTATCATCGACGAGGTTAACAAGGTGAAGATCAGCGATGTGAAGTTCGAGGGCAACAAGGAGCTCATCGATATCATCGGCGGCGAGATGGACTGGGACTACCTGCAGGCCGTCCGCGAGGCCATGGTCGACCAAGACGTCATCCTGCGCCACAAGGACCTCAACATCGTCTACTCCCCGATGCACGGTACTGGCCGCGTCATCATTCCCGAGGCTCTGCGCTCATGGGGCTTCCAGAATATTCACGTCGTCCCTGAGCAGATGGTCATCGACGGCAATTTCCCCACCGTTGTCAGCCCCAACCCCGAGAATCCTGAAGCCATGACACTCGGCATGAAGCTCGGCACACGGCTTAATGCTGATCTGGTCATCGCCTCCGACCCAGATGCTGACCGTCTGGCCATCGTCTGCCGCAATGCCAAGGGCGAGTGGGAGATACTCAACGGCAACCAGACCTGCATGATGTTCTGCTGGTACATCATCGCCAACAAGAAGAAGCTCGGCCAGCTGAAGGGTAACGAGTTTCTCGTAAAGACCATCGTCACCACTGAGGTCATCGCCGAGATTGCCAAGAAGAACGGCGTGGAGCTGCGCGACTGCTACACCGGCTTCAAGTGGATTGCCAACGAGATCCGCAAGGATGAGGGCGTGAAGAAGTACATCGGTGGCGGCGAAGAGTCGTTCGGATTCCTGCCCTTCGACAAGGTCAGGGACAAGGACAGCCCAGCCTCCATCTGCCTTATCTGTGAGATTGCTGCATGGGCCAAGGATAACTGCATGACGCTCTATGACCTGCTGATGAACATCTATGCCGAGTATGGCTTCTCGCGCGAGGTGACCATCAATGTCGTACGTCCCGGAAAGACCGGTGCCGACGAGATCAAGCAGATGATGACCAATTTCCGCGAGAACCCGCCTAAGGAACTGGGTGGTTCGAAGATCTGCCTGTGGAAGGATTATAAGACGCTTGAGGCTAAGTATGCAGATGGCCACACGGAGAAGCTCAACATGCCAGACACTTCTAACGTGCTCCAGTGGTTCTGCGAAGACGGCACAAAGGTCAGCGTGCGCCCCAGCGGCACTGAGCCTAAGATCAAGTTCTACACTGAGGTGAAGGATCCCTCGTTCAAGTGTGCCGGCTGCTACGAGCGTTGCATGAAGGCTGCTGAGGAGAAGATCGAAGCCATCAAGAAGAGCCTTGGCCTCTGACGCAAGACGACAAAGATTCCCTTCCCCCCTGCCCATAGAGCATAAGGGGAAGGGGATTTTTTGAATTTGATTTATATCACATTAATTAAACAGCAAAGACATAATATGGATTTAAGAGGAAGAAGAAGTAGCTCGAACGTCGAGGATCGTCGCGGATTGAGCACTGGGGCCAAGGCCGGTATCGGAGGTCTTGGCGGTATCATTGTCATTGCCCTGATGATCTTCATGCAGGGCGGTAACATCGGTGATGTCGTGACGAACGTCATTCAGCAGAGCCAGATGCAGGCCCCGACGGAGACGGTGGGCGAGGAGAACTTCACTGAGGAAGAGCAGCAGCTCGCTGAGGAGTGCAAGCAGATTCTGGCCTCGACTGAGGACGTCTGGACCAAGGTCTTCAAGGAGCACGGATGGGGCGAGTATCAATACCCGACGCTTGTGCTCTTCACTAATCAGGTGAACTCGGCCTGCGGTTCGGCTACGGCCGCCGTTGGACCTTTCTATTGCTCTGGCGACCGGAAGCTGTATGTAGACCTCTCATTCTTCACTGAGATGAAGCGCCAGCTGGGCGTCGAGGGTAACACGTTCGCTTATGCCTACGTCATCGCTCACGAGATAGGCCACCACGTGGAATACCTCACGGGCACGCTCACCAAAGCCCATCAGGCCATGAGCCAGACCAACAAGACGCAAGCTAATCAGATCAGCGTCAGGCTGGAGCTCCTGGCCGACTACTATGCCGGCGTATGGGCCCACTATGAGGACGCAATGAACCACTCAATGGAGTATGGCGACCTGGAAAAAGGACTGGAACTGGCCAAGGCCATAGGCGACGACTGGCTACAAAAGAAGGCTCAGGGGCGCGCCACGCCCGAGTCGTTCACTCACGGCACCAGCGACCAGCGCAAGCGTTGGCTGAACCGCGGTTACCAGACGGGTGATATGAGCACCACCACCTTCACCGGTGATTACAATTCGTTGTAATTATTCGTGATGATAAGGTTCGCCTCGGATGATGGTGCATGCTCGATAGAGTTGCTCTGTAAATATGAGCCGCACCATCTGATGGGAGAAAGTCATCCGTGAGAGAGATATCTTCTCATTAGCGCGCGCATAGACGGCAGGCGAAAAACCATACGGCCCTCCGACAACGAAAAGCAGTCGGCGGGCCGTGTTGCGTTTCTGCTCCAGCCAGCGGGCAAACTCAACACTGCGGAAGTCACGCCCATGCTCGTCGAGCAGCACAACAGTATCTGATGGTTGCACCATTTTCAGAATCAGCTCGCCCTCAGCCACTTTCTGTTGCTCCTCCGTCAGGCTCTTCGTGTTGCGGAGCTCAGGGATGACAGTGATGTCGAATGGCATGTAGTGAGCAATGCGCCCGGTATAGTCGCGAATGCCTGCTTCGAAATGGCGGTCGGCCGTCCGCCCAACGAGTATTAGCTCAGTCTTCATTGACGGGATAGATGGTCTTGCCGTGATGGACAGGGCAGAGCGTCTCGTTCTTATCAATCTTCCTATATTCGCCCCTACGCTTTGGATTCATTGGAAACCAGCCTTTCTCTACACGCTTCTTCTGCGAGAAAAGCTCGCCGATGCCCCATAGCGCCGATGCGCCGAACACGCCAATGATGGCCGAGACGGCGGAGTCCTCGATGAACAAGGCTGCGGCTATACTTATCAGCCCCACCAGAAGAAACACCCACCAAAGGCGTGTGCCAGTATAATATTCCGTCTTGATGACGATAGGATGGAAGAATCCTATGATAAGGAATGTAGAAACGGCAATGACAATACCAGTGAAATACATATCAGAATTGCTTATTTGAGGTTGCAAAGTTAGTCTTTTTCTGTGAGACTGCAAAATGTTTTGCCGTTTAGTTTCCCTGTTTCTCTTTTTTTTTATTACCTTTGCACTCTCAAAAGGATATCAAAAAGAAAACGACCAAGCAGATGAAGCAATTACGCGCCGCACTATTCGACCTCGATGGGGTAGTGTTCAACACCGAACCGCAATACACCGTCTTCTGGGGAGCACAGTGTCGGCTCTATCATCCGGAGTATCCGGGCCTCGAGCACGAGATAAAGGGCTCCACGCTCCAGCAGATCTACGACCGTTGGTGGACGGGCCCTTTGGCCAAGGAGCGTGACGTTGTCACACGTCGGCTCGACGAATTTGAGGCTCAGATGCAATTCAACTATATTGAAGGCTTTACTGACTTCATCGCCGATCTGAGGGCACACGATGTGCGTACGGCTGTCGTCACGAGCAGCAATGTGCCTAAGATGCAAAGCGTCTACAGGCAGCGGCCCGAGTTCCGCCAGCTTTTCGATGCCATCCTCACCAGTGAGGATTTCGCAGAAAGCAAGCCGTCGCCCGATTGCTATCTGCGTGGAGCTGCCCGCTTCGGCCTCAGCCCAGAGGATTGCATCGTCTTCGAGGACAGTTTCAACGGACTTCGCTCCGGACGTGCCGCAGGCATGTTCGTCGTTGGATTGGCTACGACCAACGAACGGTCCTCCATCGAACCCTTATCAGATTATCAATTAGACAATTATATAGGAATAGATTATTCAAAACTTAACGCATTATGGCAGGCTATTTAGTCAATGACGAGCGCAAGGTCACCACGCGCCGTTTTATAGAGATGAAGCAGAAAGGTGAGCGCATTTCGATGCTCACCAGCTACGATTATACCACAGCAGGCATCGTCGATCGTGCCGGCATTGACGGTGTACTTATAGGCGACTCTGCCTCCAACGTCATGGTGGGCAATCAAACGACCCTCCCGATGACCGTCGACCAGATGATTTATCATGCCCGTTCGGTGGTCAATGGCGTCAAGCGCGCACTCGTCGTCTGCGACATGCCCTTCGGCTCTTATCAGACGGGCTGCCACGACGGCGTCGTAAACGCTATACGGATTATGAAGGAGAGCGGATGTGACGCATTGAAGCTTGAGGGTGGCGTAGAAATTCTCGACACCGTCAAGCGCATTCTCGACGCAGGTATTCCTGTTATGGGCCATCTGGGGCTTACGCCTCAGTCAATCAATAAGTTCGGCACCTATGCCGTGCGGGCAAAAGAAGAGCGTGAAGCTCAGAAACTTCTCTCAGACGCTCAGGCCCTGGCCGAAGCCGGTTGTTTTGCCGTTGTGCTCGAAAAAGTGCCTGCTGCACTGGCCAAGCAGGTCACGGAAAGCATTGCCGTGCCTACTATCGGCATCGGTGCGGGCAACTATTGCGACGGCCAGATTCTCGTCGTGGCCGACATGCTGGGCATGACACAGGGCTTCTCGCCCCGTTTCCTTCGCCGTTATGCCGACCTCAACAGCGTCATGACTGATGCCATCGGGCAATACGTCACTGACGTTAAGTCGGGCGACTTCCCCAACGAAAGCGAATCTTACTAATAATAATTGTTTAAACCACTAAAAAGCAATCTATTATGAAACAATTCAATGACCGTAACTTTGTGCTCGACAATGAAGTAGCACAGGACCTCTACCACAATCATGCGGCCAAGATGCCTATCATCGACTACCACTGCCACCTCATTCCTGAAATGGTGGCCAAGGACCATCGTTTCAAGAGCATCACGGAGCTCTGGCTTGGCGGCGATCACTACAAGTGGCGCGCCATGCGCACCAATGGCGTCGACGAGCGCTACTGCACAGGCAAGGACACTTCTGACTGGGAGAAGTTCGAGAAGTGGGCAGAGACCGTTCCCTACACCCTGCGCAACCCTCTCTACCATTGGACTCACCTCGAGCTCAAGACGGCTTTCGGCATCGAGAAGCTACTCTCGCCGAAGACGGCCCGCGAGATTTTCGACGAGTGCAACGAGAAGCTGAAGCAGCCCGAGTTCTCGGCTCGCGGTCTGATGCGTCACTATAATGTGGAGTGCGTCTGCACCACTGACGATCCTGTCGACGACCTCCACAACCACATCGAGTATGCCAAGACCCGCAGTGAGAAGGATCCCCTCATGATCCCTGCTTGGCGACCCGACAAGGCCATGAACATTGAGAAGCCTGAATTTGCCCAGTATGTCGAACAGCTTGCAAAGGTCAGCGGCGTCAACATCGTCAAGTTTGCCGACATGGTCGACGCCCTCCAGAAGCGCCACGACTTCTTCCAGGAGCAGGGCTGCCGGCTCAGCGACCACGGTATCGAGGAATTCTACGATGAGCCCTATACTGACTCACAGATTGAGACCATCTTCGAAAAAGCCATGCGCGGACAGCAGCTCTCTGAATACGAGACACGCCAATACAAGCACTGCTTCCTCACCGTCATGGCTGAGATGGATGCTACGGGCGACTGGACCCAGCAGTTCCACTACGGTGCCATCCGCGACAACAACACCAAGATGTACAACCAGCTAGGCCCCGACACGGGCTTCGATTCGATTGGCGAGTTCAACACAGCCCGTGCGATGTCGAAGTTCCTCAACCACCTGCAGATGGAGGATAAGCTCACGCGTACCATCTTATATACCCTCAATCCCTGCGCCAACGAAGTCATTGCCACCATGCTTGGCAACTTCCAGGGCGGTGAGCCGGGCAAGATTCAGTTCGGCAGCGGATGGTGGTTCAACGACCAGATGGACGGCATGGTGCGCCAGATGAATGCCCTCTCGGTGCTTGGCCTGCTCAGCCGTTTCGTGGGCATGCTGACTGACTCGCGCTCGTTCCTCTCTTATCCGCGTCATGAGTATTTCCGTCGCATCCTCTGCAACCTGCTTGGCAATGACGTCGAGCGTGGCTTGCTGCCTGACGATCGCGAGCTGCTGGGCAAGATGGTGGAGGACATCTCCTACAACAATGCCCGCCGCTATTTCAAGTTCTACTAATATCGCAATTTACAAAGCACCGCTTTACTGCCGCTAAAGTACCGCTTTACTGGTCTCAAAGTACCGCTTTGCTCTGACTAAAGTACCGCTTTAGTGGGAGTAAAGCGGTACTTGTTTCATAAGGTCTGTTGGCACAGCACTACGGCAAGGGTGGAAGGCTCGTTGTCAACAACGTTGCAGGCAACAACTCTGCCAGTCGCCCTCAGAGGACTGATGAGTGAGATGAAGCCCTAAAGACTGTGCGCAGTCGACTATCAGGTGGAGGTCATCACGATAGAATCCGCTGAGCAGGAGATGACCTCCAGGCGCCAACCTGCTGACAAAGAGGGGCATGTCGTTCAGGAGAATGTTACGGTTGATGTTAGCCGTCACGACATCGAAGGGTCCGTTGAGGGTCGGAATGACATGTTGGGCATCCCCAAGAAGCGACTGGAAGCGGTTGTCGACACGATTGATGACAGCATTGTGGCGGGCGTTGTCGACGCTCCACTCGTCTATGTCGTAGCCTATGGCCTTGTGAGCGCCCAGCTTCAGCGCCGTGATGGCGAGAATGCCCGTGCCCGTGCCGCAATCCAGAAGCCGGGCATTGGTCAGGTCGAGTCTCAGCAGATGGGCTATCATCAGGCGCGTCGTCTCATGATTGCCAGTGCCGAAGGCCAAGTGGGCGTCAATCTCGACCATCGTCAGCGCAGGATCGCCCGTCAGCACATCTGGCAAGTGACGGCCGTCGTGAACCACCACACGATCGTCCACCACAATCGGCTGGAAGCCCTCCAGCTCCCATTGTTCATTCCAGTCCTTGTCCTCGGCCTCGCTGACGCTGTAGCTGACCTGCACCTCGTCGTCGTAGGGTATCAGCGCCAACTGGGCGTCGAGCTGCTCGGCGGAGAAGAGCTCCTGTCGGACATAGCCCACGAGCGTGCCCTCTTCGTCGTTCTCTTCAAAGGTTTCAAAACCTGCTTCGCCAGCCAGCGCCACCACCACGTCGCTGACATCGCCAATCAGCTCGACAGGAGCCGAAAGGCAAAATTTCACTTCATAATACTTCATATAGTGTTAATTTTTGCCGCAAAATTATAAAAAATAGGGAAAAACCTACCATGTTTTAGGGTTTTTCCGTAAATTTGCAGTAAAAATAGTGGTATTTTTGCATCGTGAAACTATAAAAAGACAGAAGAATATGAAAAAGTGGATGTTACTTTCAATCATGCTGGGGGCTGTTCAGCTCTCCGTCATGGCTCAGGACGACGACATGTACTTCGTGCCTACCAAGGCCAATGTAGCCAAGCAGAAGGCTGCCTACGGCATTCCGCAGGACACCTATTACAGCGGTTCGTCGCGTAGCGTTGACGAATACAACCGTCATGGCAGCAGCTACGAAGTGCTGCCTGCCGACACGGGCGATGTCATCTCATTCTCGGCCGTCGAAGGCGTCTATCCCGACTCCGTAGGCGACTTCGCCCTGACGCGCAAGATGCAGCGCTGGGACGGCTATGAGCCCTCGCAGGAATACTGGGACGGCTACAACCGCGGACGCAGCGACTCGTGGGGCTACTACGGATGGCACTCCCCCTGGTGGTATTCGTCCTATTATCCCTGGTACGACTACGGATGGGGATGGTACGACCCCTGGTATGATCCCTGGTACTATGGCTCATGGTACGGCGGATGGTACAATCCTTGGTATTACACTGGCTGGGGCTGGGGTGGGTACTACAATTCCTGGTACTATCGTCCCTGGTATTATCACGGATGGTATGGCGGATGGTATGGCGGCGGACGCGGCCATTATGCCTATCGCAACGGCACTGAGAACCACGGACACATCGTTGGCGGCGGACCTACGGGCTCCATCAGTCGCGACGGACGCTCGCACAGCTATAGCAACGGCTCGTTCAGCGGTGGCCGCGTGGCACGTAACGGCAGCTTCGGCCGCGGAACGCGTAGCTATGGCAACTACTCCGGCAGCAACAGCAGCTCGACGACCACACGTCGTTCGTCCAGCGGCGGTGGAGTCTATAGCAACTCCAACGGCAACTTCGGCGGCTCGCGCAGCAGCAGCTCTTCGTCGTCAGCTCCCTCGCGCTCCTATTCGTCGGGCAGCAGCGGTGGCGGCATGTCCTCAGGCGGTGGCTCGTTCGGTGGCAGCCGTTCTGGCGGCGGCAGCGTAGGCGGCAGTCGTTCCGGTGGCGGCTCGTTTGGCGGCGGACGCAGATAGAGATGCAGATAAATCAGTGTGACAATCCATATAGTATACAATCATAAATGCATATAATGACTATGAAGAAATATATCATGACCCTCGTGGCTGGCATGCTCACGCTGCCCATGGCCGCACAAGACACTTACGAGAGCGCCAAACTGGCTGAGAACGACCTCAACGGAACTGCTCGCTACGTTGGTATGGGTGGTGCTATGGAGGCTCTGGGAGCCGACATCTCCACCATCTCAACCAACCCTGCCGGCATCGGCCTCTTCCGCAGGTCGAGCGCCAACCTCTCGATGGGATTCGTCTCCCAGCAGGATGCCCCCGACTTCGGGGTTGGCAAGAAGACCTACATGAGCTTCGATCAGGTGGGCTTCGTCCTGGCAATGCAGACCAATCCAACGAACTATTTCAACTTCGGCTTCAACTATCACAAGAGCAAGAACTTCGACTATATCCTTGGTGCTGCCGACCGGCTGAGCAATGCCTCGCAGAACAAACTCACCTACGACAAAGCCTGCGAAGGGCTCCTCTATCAAGTCAATGCCGACGGCTCGCCTAACTTCGGCAATAGCTATCCCTCATGCAACCAGCTCGATGATATCTATGCACGCAACCTCAACTATGACTCGCGTGACAACACTTGGTATTATGAGGACGCTACAGCCTACACGATGGACCGTTCACATACGGGCTATATCGGCGAGTACGATTTCAACATCAGCGGCAACATCAACAATCGTGTCTATCTTGGTATGACCCTCGGACTCCACGATGTCCACTACAAGCACTACAGCGAGTACGTCGAACGCTTTGCAGAGAACAGCCCCATTACCGTCGCCGATGACCGCAAGGTGACGGGTGCTGGTTTCGACCTCAAGTTCGGTATCATCTTCCGTCCTATCGCTGAGTCGCCCTTCCGCGTCGGCCTCTCCATCGCTACACCCACGTGGTATGACCTCACCACCAGTAACTATACTACCGTCACCGACGACGGTGGCTCGGCCCATGCCAGCGAGGAGTACGACTTCAATATGACCATGCCCTGGAAGTTCGGACTCAGCCTTGGCCACACTATCGGCAGCAACCTGGCCCTCGGTGCCAGCTACGAGTACACAGACTACGGCAGCATGGACAACCGCGTGAAGCATGACAACCGCAACTGGGACAGCTATGACAGTGAGAGCGACGACGTCATGAACCGTCACACCGAGCAGAGCCTGCGCGCCGTCAACACCCTCAAGCTCGGTGTCGAGTACAAGCCGGTGCCTGAGATGGCCGTTCGCCTCGGCTATAACTGGGTATCGCCCATGTATAAGAAGGATGCCATTAGGGATGGCTCGTTGCAGAGTGAGGGCTCCTATTACAGCTCAACGACCGACTTCACCAACTGGCAGTCAACCAACCGCATCACCTGTGGCTTCGGCTATCAGTGCGACAAGAACCTCAACCTGGCTCTGGCCTATCAGTACCAGACACGTAACGGAGAGTTCGAGCCCTTTATGAGCTATAGTTGTATTATTCCCGATCACGAAAAAGATTGGAGCAACATCGTCGATCCCGTCAAGGTCAACTTCAAGCGCCACCAGGTGCTCCTGACCGCTACCTACTCATTCTGACAGAGCATCATTTATAGAGGATAATCTATTTAGATATAACGAAGAGGCGCTTCCCGATGGTAATATAGGGGTATATTACCATCGGGAAGCGCCTCTTTTACGTCATCATCGGCATCGAAGACAACGCCTCGGCAAGTCGTTCTAAAGGATAGGTGAAATACTAATGCAGGCTTTATTCTTCGTTGTGAATATTCACGGGGCCACCCACATATGCGAATTGATTAATCCTACGATATTTGGCAGCCGTTAGCAGCAACACGTGGAATTTCTCCTTGCGCTCGTCGCTGAGCAAATCACGATGGAGACGTTTCTTGTTATATTTAATCCAGTTTGACATGAGGATCTCATTGTCCTTATACTTCGAGGGTCTGCGATGATTGACTTGCATAAATGCCATTATAGCATTGTATTGCTTTTCCCAGCGATCATCCTGTTTCATTTGTACTGCCTATTAGTTTATCCAAAATGTTTCTGAATTCATACATGTCGCGAAAGAGAAGGTCGGCTCCCTCACGGCTCAACGTGCAGTCGGGTAGGGGCCCCGTGTTGATGGCGACAGTGAAGATACGGGCTGCCACGCCGGCTCGTACGCCTAAAGGGGCATTCTCGACCACGATGGCTTCCCATGGCTCCAGGCTACCTGCTTTCTGCAACCCCTTCAGGTATGGGTCGGGATTGGGCTTCCCTCGACTGACATCATAGGCAGTCACAATGCGCTCGGGAATAAGGTAGCGGCCAAAGTCGCGCAACAACCTGTCAAGGAGTGGACGCTGTCCGCTGCCCGTTACAACACCAATCTTCATTCCCCGCTCTGCGAGCGACGCCATCAGTTCTGGAATGCCCGGCATAATGGGGGCTTCCTTCATGGCGTGGAAGCATCGGCTCTTCTCTTCGTACATGCGCTGGGCCTCAGCCTCGTCGATGTCGCATCCCCGCTGGCGTCTGACCATATCGCGGATGGTATCGATGCCTCTGGCACCTTCAGTGGCGTAGGCATCGGCGGCCGTCATCCGAATGCCAAACTTTGCCATGGACTCCTGCCATGCAACGGCGTGATTGGGCATGGAGTCGTAGAGCACCCCATCCATATCAAAAAGCACGGCCCGAGGCGCAAACGCCTCGAAGCCATGCTTTTTCAAATAGTCAGCGACCTGCCTCATCATTCGCCCGCCAGACGCTCCTTGATAGCTTTCGACTCGGCCTCATAGCCAGGCTTGTCGAGCAGGGCAAACATATTCTTCTTGTAGGCCTCAACGCCAGGCTGGTTGAAGGGATTGACGCCCAGGACGTTGCCGCTGATGCCACAGCCAATCTCAAAGAAATAGATGAGCTGTCCAATGTAATATTCGTTGAGACGGGGGACAGAGATGCGGATGTTAGGCACGCCGCCATCGACATGGGCCAGACGCGTGCCAAGCTCTGCCATCTTGTTGACTTCGTCGACACGCTTGCCTGCCAGGAAGTTAAGCCCGTCAAGGTTCTCGTCGTCGGAGGGGAAGAGCAACTTGCGCTCAGGCTCCTCGACGGAGATGACGGTCTCGAAGATGGTGCGTTCGCCGTCCTGTATCCACTGACCCATGGAGTGCAGGTCGGTAGTGAAGTCGCAGGATGCGGGGAAGATGCCCTTCTTGTCCTTACCTTCCGATTCGCCGTAGAGCTGCTTCCACCATTCTGACATAAAGTGAAGCTTGGGCTGGTAGTTGACCATAATCTCTATCTTCTTGCCGCTCTGATAGATGGCGTTCCGGATGGCAGCATACTGGGCAGCCATGTTCTCCTCGAAGGGGATGTCCTTGCCACACTGGCGCTCCATCTCCTGAGCACCTTCGACCAAAGCCTTGATGTCGAATCCGGCGCAGGCAATGGGCAGCAGGCCTACGGGGGTCAGGACAGAGAAGCGACCACCGACGTTGTCGGGAATGACAAACGACTTGTAGCCTTCTTTGTCAGCACAGGTGCGGGCAGCCCCTCGCTTGGCATCAGTCACAGCTACTATCACTTTACGGGCCTCTTCGCGGCCACGCTGGGTCTCACACTGCTTCTTTAGCAGACGGAAGGTCAGCGCCGTCTCGGTCGTGGTGCCTGACTTCGAGATGTTGATGACGCCAAACTTCTTGTCCTTCAGATAGTCGGTCATCTCTGAGAGGTAGTCCTCGCCGATGTTGTTGCCGGCGAAGAGGATGACGGGATTCTTCTCCGACTTGATGAGCCATCCGAACGAATTGCCAAGGGCCTCAATGACGGCACGTGCCCCTAGATAAGAGCCGCCGATGCCGGCTACGACAACGACCTCACAGTTGTCGCGAAGCACCTTGGCCGTGGCTTCAATCTCGGCAAGGAACTCAGGAGTGATGGATGATGGCAGGTGGAGCCATCCTAAGAAGTCGTTACCTGGGCATGTGCCATTTTCCAATGCCAACTGTACCTCTTTAATCTTTGGCTCAAAAGCCTCCACGGCGCCAGCTTCAAGGAAGCAGGCAGCCTTCGTGATGTCAAGACTGATATTCTTCATATGTACTATAATATTTAAAATGTGTATCGATTAACGGAATGAATCAGTAAGCAGTTTGATTTCGATTTGCGGTGTGATACGTTCATATAGAATGTTGTAGACAGCGTCGAGGATAGGCATGTTGACATGCCAGTGGCGGTTGATTTCCTTCATACATTTGGTGCCGAAATAGCCTTCGGCTATCATCTCCATCTCCATCTGGGCCGACTTCACTGAGTAGCCCTTGCCAATCATGGTGCCGAAGACGCGGTTGCGCGAGAAGTTCGAGTAGCCCGTGACGAGCAGGTCGCCAAGATAGACTGAATCGTAGACATTGCGTTCTATGGGGTGGACGGTCTGAAGAAAACGCGACATCTCCTGGACGGCGTTCGACATTAACACGGCCTGGAAGTTGTCGCCGAACTTGAGGCCCGAACAAATGCCGGCTGCAATGGCGTAGACATTCTTCAGTACTGACGAATATTCAATGCCTATGACGTCTGTCGACGTCTTTGTCTTTATGTACTGACTTGTCAGCACGTCAGCAAAGGCTTGGGCTTTCTCTTCATCGCTGCACCCGACGGTGAGGTAGCTCAGGCGTTCAAGTGCCACTTCCTCGGCATGCGACGGTCCGCCCAGGCATGCCAAATTGTCGTGGGGTACGTCGAATACCTGATGAAAGTATTCTGAGCAGATGAGATTCTCGTCGGGTACGATGCCTTTGATAGCTGTTACGATGAACTTGTCCTTCAGTCCTGTCTTCAGTTTGCGGAGGTGATTCTTCAGATAGGGCGAAGGCACAACGAACACCAACGTGTCGTATTGCTGTGCAATGCGGTTAAGGTCGCTCTCGAAATGAATCTCTTGAGTGTCGAAACGTACACTTGTCAGATAACTCGGATTATGTCCCAGACGCAGGAAGTCGCGTATCTGGTCATCGCGACGCATATACCATCCGATGTGATGCGTATGCTGCACCACAATCTTGGCAATGGCTGTTGCCCACGAGCCACCTCCGATGATTGCTATCTTTCCGCAATTAAACATTAGCCTTGTCTATCCAGCCTTGCACTTCGTCGAGTGAAGGCCGTTCGTAGCCGAGCTTAAACTTCTTGTTGATTTCGCCAATCTTCTGCTGGAGACCTTGTGCTTTCTCACCGCGTATGTCCTGAATGAGGTAGAAGCCAGCTTTGCGCAGGACATACACCCAATCCTCCGGCACGCCGATCTCAGCCCATTCCTGAATGCTGCTTTGGGGGGCTTTCTTCTCAGGCTTCATTTGGGGGAAGAGCATAATCTCTCCAATGGCGAACTTACCAGTCAGCAACATGGCAAGACGATCGATTCCAATGCCGATGCCGCTCGTCGGAGGCATGCCATACTGAAGTGCACGAAGGAAGTCGTGGTCAATGATCATTGCCTCGTCGTCGCCCTTGGCTGCCAGCCGCATCTGTTCCTTGAATCGTTCCTCTTGATCGATGGGGTCGTTCAACTCGGAGTAGGCGTTAGCCAGCTCCTTGCCGTTGACCATCAGTTCGAAGCGCTCTGTCAGTCCGGGCTTCGAGCGGTGCATCTTGGTCAGAGGTGACATCTCGACGGGATAATCAGTAATGAAGGTTGGCTGGATGAAGGTGCCTTCGCAGAACTCACCAAACAGTTCGTCGATGAGCTTGCCTTTGCCCATGGTCTCGTCGACCTCCATGCCTTTGTCCTTGCAGAACTGACGAATCTCGTCCTCCGACTTTCCGTCGCAGTCGAATCCTGTCATCTCCTTAATAGCATCAAGAATAGGAAGACGGCGATAGGGCGCACGGAAGGAAATGACGTTGCCGTCAATCTCAACCTCTGGCTTGCCATTCACTGCCACGCAGATTTCCTCGAGCATGTGTTCTGTGAACGACATCATCCAATTATAATCTTTATATGAGACGTATAGCTCCATGCACGTGAACTCCGGATTGTGGGTCTTGTCCATACCCTCGTTGCGGAAGTTCTTGCCCATCTCATAGACGCCTTCGAAGCCGCCCACGATGAGGCGCTTCAAGTAGAGCTCCGTGGCGATGCGCATGTACATGTCCTGGTTGAGGGCATTGAAGTGGGTAATGAAGGGACGAGCTGACGCACCGCCGGCTATGTTCTGCAGGATGGGTGTGTCGACCTCGGTATAGCCAGCGTCGTCGAGAATGCGGCGCATAGTTCGGATGATGGTGGCACGCTTGAGGAACACGTCCTTCACGCCGTCGTTGACCACCAGGTCGACGTAGCGCTGACGATAGCGCAACTCAGGATCGTCGAACTTGTCGTAGGCCACACCGTCCTTATACTTCACGATGGGCAGGGGCTTGAGCGACTTCGAGAGTAGGGTCAGTTCCTGGGCATGAACCGAAATTTCACCCGTTTGGGTGCGGAAGACGAAGCCCTTCACGCCGATAAAGTCGCCGATGTCGAGCAGGCGCTTGAACACTACGTTGTATTGGTCCTTGTTGTCGCCAGGGCAGAGATCGTCGCGGGTGATGTAGACCTGAATGCGCCCCTTGGAATCCTGCAACTCCACGAACGAAGCCTTGCCCATCACGCGGCGGCTCATCATGCGGCCTGCGATGCAGACTTGGCGAGGATCATCCTCATCGCGGAAGTTCTCACGAATCTCAGTCGAGAAAGTATTGGTGGGGTACTCAGCGGCAGGGTAGGGGTCGATGCCCATCTGGCGCAATTCGTCGAGCGATTGCCGACGAAGAATCTCTTGTTCACTCAGTTCAAGTATGTTCATTTCTGTCTCGTTATTATATGCTTTGAGGCTGCAAAGTTACGAAAAAAAAACGACCGTGCCAAGAATAGCGTGTAAAATAAGTCTAAAATGCATTATTGCCTGACGATGATGCTGCCGCTAGCCTGATGAGTGGCCAGCACGAGCACTTCGGCTATCTGGACATGCTTGGGGGCACTGGCGGCATAGAAGGCTACGTCGGCGATATCGTCACCCGTGAGAGGTTTGATGCCCTGATAGACTTTCACGGCGCGGTCATCGTCGCCATGGAATCGAACGCGGCTGAAGTTCGTTTCAACAAGTCCTGGCTTGACATTCGTCACACGCACACCCGTATGGGCCACGTCGATACGCAGTCCGTCGCTGATGGTTTTCACGGCCGACTTCGTGGCACAATAGACATTGCCATTAGCATAGGCTGCATCGCCAGCCACAGAACCGATGTTGATGACATGCCCCTCACCGCGCTCAACCATCGTGGGTACGATGAGACGCGTCATGGTCAGCAGCCCCTTGATGTTAGTATCAATCATAGTGTCCCAATCGTCGTAGTTGCCTTCATATTCCGGCTCTAGGCCCAGGGCCAGGCCGGCATTGTTGATGAGGACGTCGACAGGCTTGAGTTCCGGACAAATGCTCTCAACGGCCGCACGGGCTGCATCACGATTGCGTACATCGAAACATAGAGTCTGCACCTTTGAACCAGTCTTTCTGGCTTCTTCGGCCACAGCTTCCAGTTGTTTCTCGCGTCTTCCTGTTAAAATGAGGTCATAACCTCCTTGGGCAAAGCGCTTGGCGCAGCCCAGTCCGATGCCGCTTGTAGCACCGGTTATCAATGCAACGGGTCTTTTCATGATGTGGTAGTGTTATAGTTTGATGAATATATGTCGGCGATAAAGCAGATAGCCAATGGCGTAATTGATAAGAACAAACGTGAGGGCATAGGCAAGCGAAGCCCACTTCGATGGAAGGATGAGGGCATGGAGTGCATCATAAATGAACGTCGACACGTCGAAATGTCCGAAGAGGATGGCCAGCAGTTCACTCCCGACGTAGAGGGCCAGTGCGTTTGTGCCGAAGACGCGAAAAGGCAAGGCCCATGTCAGTCGTCCTTGAATGTCAATCACGTAAACGAGTAGTCCCAGAAGAAGCGAAGCCAAACCGCAGGTGACGAGCACATAACTAGGGCTCCAGATACGTTTGTTGAGAGGCAGACCATAGGTAAGCAGATAGCCGCAAACAATGAGCGCCGTGCCTAGGACGAAGATGCGGAGTGCCTTCTCTCCGACGCTACTGCCCTTCGTGATGAGCTGTCCACAATAGAATCCCAGCAGAGTGTGGGCTACAGAAGGGATGGTGCCTAACAATCCTTCCGGATCGACCGGACTCTTATGGTAGATGTGGTCGTAGCCGAAAAGGCGGAGGTCGGCCTGTGCAATGACATTGACGGATGCATCTTCTGAATAGCCGTTGCCAAATAGGAGAATAAGCGTATAGGCTGCGAGGAGAAGCAGCACGACATGGATGACATAGCGATGGCTGACGAACAGGGCAAATAGCGAGACAAGAAAATAGCACAACGCAATACGTTGCAGGACGGCCCATATACGCAGGTGGGCAAAGTCGAGTGGTCTACCGTCAAGGGCCATCTCGACCCAATGAATAGCCAAGCCGATGAAGAACAGGAGAAAGGTGCGCTTGAAAATCTTCCTAACAACAGGCCATGTCGGATTGAACTGGCTTTTAGACAGGGCCAGGTAGCAAGAGACTCCAACGATGAAAAGAAAGAACGGGAAAACAAGATCACACGGTGTCATTCCATTCCATGAAGAATGGCGCAACATCTCGAATGACTCTCCATAGCCATTATTGACAAGAATCATGCCGGCCACGGTGAGGCCTCGCAGCACGTCGAGCGACAAAAGTCTTTGTTTACTTCCTTCCATCAGTGATAAACGCAATGATGTTGCTGGCTATCTCCAAGGCATTGCCTTCCGGGGTGGCAAAATATTTATTGTGGCTGAGCGTCCAAGGTTCCTCGATGGCATACCAGTCGATTTGAACCTCCTGCGGACGGGCAAGGGTCATCAGTTCTTCAGAAGTCTTATTAGCATTCGGCCCACCACCAAGCAGATCGGGTTCGGGCTTCTGTTGAGCCTCCATCTGGGCAAGCAACGCGTCGAAGTAGGTCTTCCAACGGGGATAATAAAAGTCGCGGAGCAGTCCTTGCCACTCTTTGTGTGCATAGTCACGGAGCCCTCCCGTGTCAGCACAGTAGCGATTGCCCCACGTCGTAATCTGCACACGAGCATTCCATTCATAGAAATGTTGCTCTTCAGGGGTGATTCCACATTGGATGGCGGCCTGAGTCCAATGTCCAAGGCGGAATTCAGAGCGAGTGCCAAGCAGTTGATCTTGCATGAGCAGCATTTTCAGGAATCTTTCAGCATCATTCTTAAAGGCTTCAATATCGAAGGCCTTATAGTCGGCTATCGTGTGATGATATTGGAGTCGGGCCTGGTCGGCAAGGGCCTGGCGGGTAATGTCAACCAGATCATACTCAAGGTTGTTGCTCATTGGCATTTGGCTGGCCCCCTCAAGGAACAACTGCGCAGCTTTCAATGTAGAAGCGGGCGAGTAGTAGTTCTTCATCTTCGACCAAGACGAAGCTTGGAAGTTGCTGAGCGAGGGTCGGCCGCAGAAGATACTCTCGTGAGGGCCTTGCTGGTTGTTGCCGGCAGGACAGTTGTAGATGGAACTGCCAAGGAGTTGCCAAGCTTCAAGTAACATCTTTGAGATTTGTCCATAACGGGCTTTTACATAACCGTTTATCCATTGCTCCTTAGTGAATTGCTCAGATCGCCAAGGCAGCTCACTCATGAGTTCGAACATGATGGGGTTGTTCTCAGAACCTTCCATGGTGAAGCCTATGCCGGATAGGCCTTTGGCAGCATGTCTTGCCAGTCTGAAGTTGTCAAGAAGCTGATCCATGCGGCCGTGCAATCCAACGTTGGCACCAAAGTTTTGCAGAAGACAGAAGAGCCATTGGTGCTGTCTGTAGCCGTCAGGGCGTCGCCAGATGCTGGGAGCTCCGAACATTGGGCGACACTCAGAGAAGAGATCAAGCACGAGCAAATCGTCAGCCTTCAAGGCATCAAGCATTTCAGGACGTGGATTCTCCGTCCAGCCCTGAATGACCCAGACGGCTTTGGGATTGACTTGCTTCATGGCGGCCATCAGCTTTTGTCCGGCCTTGCCATAGTCGATGGATGCATTGTCCTTACTCTCATGGAAGGGATCCATGGAGTAGTATTCGGCCCGTCCGAAGAGACGAGTCAGTTCATTATAATATAAGGTAGCAATTTCGTCGAAGCGCTCGTCGGTTGGCAGTAGATTGGCTGGTCGCTGGAATCCGTTCCAAAGACCAGCGTCGCTGACATTGAGCCCCAACCGTTCATGGGCATCATGGGGAACCATGCCGCAGTAGCCTGGCAGAACGGGATGCATGTCGAGTTCCTTCATGCGCTTTAAAATCTGTCGCTGAAGGTTCTCTTGCCTGTCATACCAAGATGGGGGAAGGGGGCCACCCCATCCCTCGAGGTTATTCATTTCCCACCAAGCAAGAAAGGCCGGGCCAGCGATGAACTGCCCTACCTCCTCTTCACTATACCCCAGTTTGATCAGCATATTGCGCCATACACATTCCTCACCGACGATAGCAAGGGGGAGATTGACACCGTGCAGACAGAGCCAATCGATCTCCTGCTGCCAGCGATTCCAGTCCCAAAAAGCCATGGAGTAGCTGAATGTGCAATAGTTGAAGGCATAGCGCAAATGGAGGTCTGTCTCATGGCGCTCCTTCTGACTGACAGGTGGCAGCACCTTTGGTAGCCGAGCCTGCATCTGGTTCCATGACAGATGAATACCGGCATAATACTTGAGATACCAATTGATGCCTACGCCGATATTTGTCCACGTATTGCCCCTGACGACGACACGCTGTCCCTGTTGGTCGAGTTCAAAGAAATCGCTGTCGGATCTGACCTTTTGTATCATGAACTTGCTTGAAGCCCCGGGATCTATCCGTTCCAGCAGATCATGGATGGGATTAGCTGTCAAAGGAGTGTTAAAGAGCCCTGTTACAGCTACAAGCAGCGCGAGTCTAAATATTCTTTTCATACTTTTGCAGTTTTGAGGGCAAAGGTAATCATTTTTTGACGAATCTCCAAATATTGTTTGCGGGTTTCAGATAAAATATGTAACTTTGCACTCAGGATTTAGGATAATGACAACAAACTGTAAACAGACTGAGCCAAGTGGAGAAAGCAATTAAGAAGAAAATACTGTTCATCGACCGCGACGGTACCTTGATTGAGGAACCTGCCGACGAACAGGTTGACGCGTTCGAGAAACTGCGCTTTAAGCCAGGTGTGTTCCGCAGTCTGGGACGAATCTCCCGATTAACCGACTATGAACTCGTCATGGTGACCAACCAAGACGGACTGGGCACTGCCTCATTTCCGGAAGAAACGTTTTGGCCTGTTCATAACCTAATGCTCGAAACTCTCAAAGGCGAAGGCATCACCTTCCGTGAACAGCTCATCGACCGCCACTTTCCTGAAGACCATGCTCCCACCCGCAAACCAGGCACAGGCATGGTCGAGAAGTATATGAATGACGATGCCTATGACATGTCCTCCTCCTTTGTCATCGGTGATCGTGAGACTGACGCTCAACTTGCCGCCAACATGGGGTGCAAAGCCTTCATTCTTGGGCGCGACGGACTCGACTGGGATGGTGTGGCGGAACGGCTGCTGATGGAGGAACGTCATGCAGAGGTGCATCGTGTCACCAATGAGACCGATGTGCTTGTCTCTGTCGACCTGGACGGTCATGGTAAGACCGACGTCCAGACGGGCCTCGGATTCTTCGACCACATGTTGGAGCAGATAGGCCGTCATGGCGGTATTGGTCTGACCATCCACACCAAAGGCGATCTGCACGTCGATGAGCACCACACTATCGAGGACACGGCGCTTGCGCTTGGCGAATGCCTCAAAAAAGCCCTTGGCAGCAAGCGTGGTACCGAGCGTTATGGCTACACTCTGCCGATGGACGATTGTCTCTGTACCGTTGCACTCGATTTCGGAGGACGGCCCTGGCTTAACTGGCATGTAGAGTTCCGTCGTGAACGAATAGGCGACGTGCCAACTGAGATGTTCATTCACTTTTTCAAGAGTCTGAGCGATGCTGCTGCCATGAATCTCTACATCGAAGCCCATGGCGCCAATGAACATCATAAGGCCGAAAGCATTTTCAAGGCCCTGGCCCGTAGTCTGAAGATGGCCATCCGTCGTGATGTTTTCCATTATGAGTTGCCTTCTACCAAAGGTGTATTGTAGAAAAGAAAATAGACAAGAACCAAATTAGATGATCTTATGTTACGAATAGCAGTTCAATCGAAAGGACGGCTGCACGAGCAGACCATGGAGTTGCTCGCCGAAGCCGACATCAGGATAAGCAGTAGCAAACGTACGTTGCTCATGAATGCGGAGAACTTCCCGTTGGAGGTGCTCTATCTTCGTGATGACGATATTCCCCAAAGTGTGGCGACGGGCATTGCTGACATTGGCATCGTCGGCGAAAACGAATACGAGGAGCAAAAGCTCAAGGCCGATGTGGTGATGCGGTTGGGCTATAGCCGTTGCCGACTCTCGTTGGCCATTCCAAAGGAAGTCAATTACGGAGGTCTTGATTGGTTCGAGGGCAAGAAGATTGCCACTTCCTATCCCGTCATACTGCAGCGCTACCTCTGTTCTCACGGCATCCAGGCCGACATCCATCGCATTGCCGGCAGTGTTGAGATTGCGCCAGGCATCGGACTTGCTGACGCTATCTTCGACATCGTTAGCAGCGGTTCCACACTGGTGAGCAATAATTTGCGTGAGGTGGAGGTGGTGATGCAGAGCGAGGCGCTCCTTATCGCCTATCCAGGCCTCAGTGAGGAAAAGCAAGCCATACTGCAGCAAATGCTGTTTCGCTTTGAGGCTGTGCGTCAGGCTGAGGGCAAGAAGTACATCCGCATGAATGTGCCGCGTGCCAATTTGAACGACGTACTAAGCGTTCTGCCGGGATTGAAAAGCCCTACCGTCATACCTTTGGCTGATAAAGAGTGGTGTTGCGTCCACACCGTGCTTGACGAGCGCCGCTTTTGGGAGATCATTGGGCGCCTTAAGGAAATGGGCGCACAAGGAATTTTGGTAACACCGATTGAAAAGATGATTCTATGAAACTGTTCCGTTATCCATCAGACGACGAGCTGGATGCTATTGTATCCCGTCCAGAAGTCGATCTCTCGGCTTTAAGTAGCGTCGTCAACGAGGTATTACAGCGAGTGAAATCGGAGGGCGACGCTGCCGTTCGTGCTTATGAGGAGCGGTTCGACCACGTCGTGCTATCCGACATTCAAGTCAGAGAAGAAGAATTTGCCGAGGCCGATGCTGCCTTGTCGCAAGAGCTGAAAGCCGCCATTGCTCAGGCTTATTCCAATATCAGTCGCTTCCATGCCGCTCAGCGCCAGGAGTTACCTCGCGTTGAGACTTCACCTGGAGTCAGTTGCTGGCAGACAGCTGTGCCCATTGAGCACGTCGGCCTCTACGTCCCTGGTGGTACGGCACCATTGTTCAGCACCGTCCTGATGTTGGCAACGCCAGCCCGGCTGGCCGGCTGTCGCAACATCGTTCTCTGCTCGCCTCCCAATGCGGAAGGTCGCATCCATCCAGCTATTCTCTATGCAGCCCGTCTCGCAGGTGTGACCAACATTTTCAAGATTGGAGGCGTGCAGGCCATCGGAGCCATGGCCTATGGCACGGAGACAGTTCCAAAGGTCAGCAAGATTTTCGGCCCAGGCAACCGCTTTGTCATGGCTGCAAAGCAAGCCGTCAGCCTCGATGGCACGGCTATTGATATGCCGGCCGGGCCCTCGGAGGTGTGTGTTGTGGCTGATGAACATGCCAATGCCGCCTTCGTAGCAGCTGACCTACTCTCACAGGCAGAACATGGCAGCGATTCACAAGTATTACTCATCACTACGTCAGAAGCGTTATTGCTGCAGGTGCAGGATGAGATTGACAAACAGCTGAAGGCTTTACCTCGATGTGCCTTTGCCTCAGACGCTCTTGACAACAGCCGCATGGTGCTTGTACATCATACTACAGAAGCCATGCAGCTTGCCAACCGCTATGCACCCGAGCATCTCATCCTTCAGACCATCGACTGTATGGATTTAGCCTCACAGGTCGTCAATGCCGGCAGCGTCTTTTTAGGAAAGTATGCCTGCGAGAGTGCCGGCGACTATGCCAGCGGCACGAACCACACATTGCCTACCCATGGCTATGCTACGGCCTATAGTGGTGTCAATCTGGACAGTTTTATGCGCAAGATCACCTTCCAGCACCTGACTCCTGAAGGCATTCGGAGCATTGGAAGAACTGTAGAATTAATGGCCGAGGCCGAAGAACTGCAGGCCCACAAACACGCCATGACCCTCAGAATAGAAAGCCTATGAAACCACAGAACCAACTATGCCGCCCCTGTATCTGGCGGCTCCAGCCATACAGCAGTGCCCGCGACGAATACAGCGGGCATGAAGCCACTGTTTTCCTTGATGCCAATGAGAATCCATATAACCATCCCCTGAATCGTTATCCCGATCCTTTGCAGACTGAGGTGAAGATGGCGTTGGCCAAGCGAAAGGGCGTGCGTCCTGAGAACATCTTCCTTGGAAATGGTAGCGACGAGGCCATCGACTTGGCCTATCGCTGTTTTGCTGAGCCAGGAGTGGATAACGTTGTGGCCATTGAGCCTACCTACGGAATGTATAAGGTATGTGCTGATATTAACAACGTAGAGTATCGGCCCGTGCTGCTCGACGAGCACTTCCAACTCAACGCTGAGAAACTACTCTCGAGTGTCGACGACCATACTAAACTCATCTGGCTCTGCAGCCCCAACAACCCCACAGGGAATGATCTGGATGAGGAGCAGATATGCGAGATCCTGCGCCAGTTCCAAGGACTCGTCATCGTCGACGAAGCATACGCAGACTTCTCCTCCCGCCGTTCTTTCCGATTCAGGCTCGACGAGTTTCCCAACCTGATTGTACTTCAGACCTTCAGCAAAGCCTGGGGCAGTGCAGCCATCCGATTGGGCATGGCATTTGCCAGCGCTGACATTATTAATATATATAATAAGGTGAAGTATCCCTACAACATCAATGCCCTGACACAGCGTGAGGCGCTGAAGCTAATGGCTGATCCCGTTAAGCCCTCTTGCTGGGTGGCTTCGTTGTTGGAGGAACGGACACGGCTGATGAAGCGCTTTGCCGAACTGGCCTTGTGCTACGAGGTCTATCCGACGGATGCCAACTTTTTCCTGGCCCGTGTCAGTGATGCCCAGCGCATCTATGACAAGCTTGTTGAACAGGGCATTATAGTGCGCAACCGAACCCGCGTCAGTCTCTGTGAGAACTGCCTACGCATCACCGTCGGCACCCCCGAAGAGAATGACACTCTCATTGATGCCCTCAAACAAATGCAGTTATGAAAGTAGCCGTTGTCAAGTATAATGCGGGCAACATCTGCTCCGTGATGAATGCTTTAGGGCGATTGGGCGTTGAGGCACGTCTGACTGATGTCCCTGAAGAACTGATGCAGGCCGATAAGGTCATCTTTCCTGGGCAAGGGGAAGCAGCCAGTGCCATGGCTTACTTGCGCAGCCATTGCCTTGACGAAGTGATTTGCCGCCTGACGCGTCCCGTTCTGGGCATCTGTATAGGCCAGCAACTGCTCTGTCAGCACTCAGAGGAGGGCGACGTCGACTGTCTTGGCATCTTTCCCATTGATGTGCGCCGCTTCCGTCCAACGGATGTCGACGACAAAGTGCCTGCCATGGGTTGGAATCAGCTCAGCGATCTCCGCTCGCCGTTGTTCCAAGGACTGAGCGATCCTTACGTCTATTTCGTGCATAGCTACTATTGCCCGCTCTCAAACGACACGATAGCTACGACCCACCACATTCTCGATTACAGCGCCGCACTCCAGCGCGACAATTTCTTTGCCACGCAGTTCCATCCTGAGAAGAGCGGCAGCGCTGGCGAACAGATACTGAAAAATTTTCTTTCGATATGATTGAACTCATTCCTGCCATTGACATCATCGACGGACAATGCGTACGACTGACCAAGGGCGACTACGAAGCGAAGACCGTTTATAGCCGGAACCCCGTAGAAGTGGCCATCAACTTCGAGCGTATGGGCTTTCGCAGGCTTCATGTCGTCGATCTTGATGGAGCTAAGTCGCACCACATCGTCAATGCCGCCACACTGCGGGATATTACGCAAGCCACTTCGCTCATTGTCGATTTTGGCGGAGGCATCAAGTCTGACGCCGACCTCAGTCAGGCCTTTGAGGCAGGCGCCTCGATGGTGACCATCGGATCGGTGGCCGTCAGCCATCCTGAGCTCATGGCCCGATGGATAGAAACCTATGGTCCACAACGCATCATCCTTGGTGCTGACGTACGCGACAGACTGCTGAGCATTAACGGCTGGCTGGAGCAGAGCGACGCTGACGTGTTCAGCTTCATCGGCCATTATCACAAGCTTGGAATCAGGCAGGTGCTCTGCACGGACATCGCTCGCGACGGCACCCTCACGGGTCCCTCGCTTCCTCTCTATCAGCAGATCATGGCGGCCTATCCTGACCTCCACCTCATTGCCAGCGGCGGGGTCTCCTCAGATGAGGATATTCTGAAGCTTGGCGCTGCTGGCATCCCTGCTGTCGTCTTTGGCAAAGCCTTCTACGAAGGACGTCTAACCATCACACCACGCAGCCATGAGCATCACTAAACGAATCATACCATGCCTTGACGTCAAGGACGGTCGAACGGTTAAGGGAACCTGCTTCGTCCAGCTGCGCGAGGCAGGCGACCCTGTCGAGCTGGGCGAAGCCTACAGTCAGGCTGGTGCCGACGAACTGGTCTATCTTGACATCACAGCCTCGCACGAGGGACGACGCACCTTCACGCGTGTCGTCGAACGTGTGGCAGCACGAATCAATATTCCTTTCACTGTAGGCGGAGGTATCAGCGAGCTTGACGACGTGAAGCGCCTGCTAGATGCGGGGGCCGACAAGGTGAGCGTCAACAGCGCAGCCCTGCGTCGTCCAAAACTCATCAGCGACATCGCCCGCCAATATGGCAGCCAGGTTTGCGTATGCGCCATAGATGCGCGCGAAGACCCTGACGGATGGCACTGCTACGTCAAGGGTGGGCGCGAGCGTACTGAGCGTGGCCTGCTCGAATGGGCATACGAGGTACAGGAGCGCGGTGCTGGTGAGATCCTTTTCACCAGCATGAACCACGACGGCACCCGCCAGGGTTTTGCCAACGGGCCGCTCTCTGAACTCCACGAACGGCTATCAATACCAGTCATCGCCAGTGGTGGGGCAGGGGAGATGTCGCATTTCCGCGACGCTTTCACCATCGGCCACGCTGATGCCGCACTGGCCGCCAGCGTGTTCCACTTTGGCGACATCCCTATACCAACGCTTAAGCAATATTTAAGGAACGAAGGCATAAACGTAAGATTATGAATAAGATAATAGATTTCGAGAAGATGGGCGGACTCGTACCTGCCATCATTCAGGATGAACGTACGGGACGAGTGCTCATGTTGGGCTACATGAATCGCGAGGCTTATGAGAAGACCTTGCAGACAGGACTTGTCACCTTCTTCAGCCGCAGCCGTCAGACCCTTTGGACGAAGGGCGAGACGTCTGGCAACTTGCTGCATCTGAAGAGCATTGCCGTCGACTGCGACAACGACGCCCTGCTCGTCAAGGTGACGCCTGACGGCCCTGTCTGCCATACAGGGGCCGATACCTGCTGGGGCGAGTTCAACACTCCGCAGCCCATGGCATTCCTCAGCGAGCTCCAGGACTTCATCGAGACGCGCTACAAGGAGATGCCTGAGGGCAGCTACACGACGAGTCTCTTCCGCGACGGGCTCAACCGCATGGCGCAGAAGGTCGGCGAAGAAGCACTCGAGGCTGTCATCGAAGCCACTAACGGCACCAACGAGCGCCTCATATACGAGTGCTCCGACATGTTCTATCATCTCATTGTGCTGCTCACCAGCAAAGGACTGCGAATCGAGGACGTGGCCCGTGAACTGCAGACGCGCCACTCGCCACAATGGAAGAAACATTAGGACAGCTCATCTCGCTGGGTGTGGCCGTCTCATGGACCGTCTCCGCCCTGGCTGCCGAGATAGGCAGCAAGCGGTTGGGCGTCTTCGTCATGAACGTTTGGCGTATGGGTGTCGCCTTGCTGCTCTCAGCCGTATTGATGTGGCTCACGCTGGGCCAGCCTTATCCTCTGTATGCTGGGCACACGACATGGGCCTGGTTGCTCGCTTCAGGCGTGGTGGGCTACTTCTTCGGCGACTGGTGTCTGTTCAATAGCTATCTGACAATCGGATCGCGCATGGGGCAGCTCTTCATGACTCTTGCTCCCATGTTTACGGCCCTCGCGGCCTGGGTGATGATTGGCCAGACGCTGTCGTGGGCGGCCCTGCTGGCCATGACCGTCACGCTGTCAGGCATTGCCATCTCCGTCCTGGGGCGCGACAGCCAGCATCACGTCACAGTAGCACTCCCTGCGAAGGGCGTCCTCTACGGACTTGGCGCTGCCCTCGGACAGGGCGTAGGCCTTGTGCTGAGCAAGATAGGCGTCGACAGCTACACTCATGACGTGCCTGAAGCCGTGGTCGATGACATCGTTGGCTACCTGCCCTTTGCATCCAACATGATTCGCTGCATAGCGGGACTGGTCTGCTTTTCTGCCTGGCTCATCCTCAGCGGCCATGCCAATCGAATGCGCGAGAGCCTCCATGAGCGCAAGGGGATGCTGGCCATGCTCTGCGCCGTCTTCTCTGGCCCGTTCATTGGAGTGGGCTTCTCGCTCATGGCCGTCCAGCTGACGCCTGCCGGCATTGCCAGCACCATCATGGCCATGACGCCCATACTCATCCTGCTGCCCTCGCGATGGCTGTTCGGACAGCCCATCACGCCGCGTGCCGTTCTTGGTGCATGCATCTCTGTCATAGGCGTTTCGATGTTCTTCCTAATGTAAGTCTCAGCATCGCATCAGTACCATCACGCATCCTACGACATCGCTTCGTTTGTATTAAAGTGCCCCTGTGCGAATGACACAACGCCGTTTCGCACCCGACGAAGTGCCGTTGTGTCATTGACACAGCGGTCCTTCTTTAATGGCAAAGCGCCGCTTCGTTTTCGCTCCAGTAATGGTGCAAAAAAACAGAAGCCGTGAAAAAATCTTTGTCTTTTTATCCTTTTTCAGAATTTATTCGTACCTTTGCATCCGATAAATTAAAACATATATTGTAGATATGATTAACATTACCTTCCCGGACGGCTCTGTTCGCTCGTATGAGCAGGGCACAACCGGACTTCAGATTGCCGAGAGCATCTCGCCGGCTCTGGCACGCAGCGTTCTCTGCTGCGGAGTGAACGGTGAGACCGTAGAGCTGAACCGCCCCATCATGGAGGACGCCAAACTGGAGCTCTACAAGTGGGACGACGAGCAGGGCAAGCACACCTTCTGGCACACATCAGCCCATCTGCTGGCCGAAGCCCTCAAGGAGCTTTACCCTGGCATACAGTTCGGCTTCGGACCTGCCATCGAGAACGGCTTCTTCTACGACGTGCTGCTGCCTGGCGGCGAGAGCATCAAGGAGAGCGATTTCCCCAAGATTGAACAGAAGATGAAGGAACTGGCCTCAAAGAAGGAGCCCGTCGTGCGCCGCGAAGTGGCCAAGGCCGACGCTCTCAAGGAGTTTGCCGCTGACGGCCAGACCTACAAGTGCGAGCACATTGAGCAAGATCTTGAGGACGGCTCCATTTCAACCTACACGCAGGGTTCATTCACCGACCTCTGCCGTGGTCCTCACCTGATGGACACTGGCGAGATCAAGGCCGTCAAGCTGACCTCCGTGGCAGGAGCCTTCTGGCGCGGCGATGCTACTCGCGAGCAGATGCAGCGCCTCTACGGCATCTCGTTCCCCAAGAAGAAGATGCTCGACGAATACCTCCTCATGCTCGAAGAGGCAAAGAAGCGCGACCACCGCAAGATCGGAAAGGAGATGGAACTCTTCATGTTCTCCGACAAGGTGGGCAAGGGTCTGCCTATCTGGCTGCCCAAGGGAACGGAGCTTCGTCTGCGCCTGCAGGACCACTTGCGCAAAGTTCAGAAGCGCTTTGGATATCAGGAAGTTATTACGCCGCATATCGGATCAAAGAATCTCTATGTCACCAGCGGCCACTATGCTCACTACGGCAAAGACTCATTCCAGCCCATCCATACACCTGAGGAGGACGAAGAGTACATGCTGAAGCCGATGAACTGTCCCCACCACTGCGAGATCTTCGCATGGAAGCCCCGCTCATATCGCGACCTTCCGCTGCGCATCGCAGAGTTCGGCACCGTCTACCGCTATGAGCAGTCTGGCGAGCTGCACGGCCTCACGCGCGTGCGTTCATTTACTCAAGATGATGCTCACATCTTCTGCCGCCCCGATCAGGTGAAGCAGGAGTTCCTCAACGTGATGGACATCATCGGCATTGTGCTCAAAGCCTTTGGATTCAACTTCGAGGCTCAGATATCGCTCCGCGACCCCAACGACCACGACAAGTACGTTGGTACGGATGAGGACTGGGCTCTGGCAGAAAGCGCCATTGTCGAGGCCTGTCGAGAGAAGGGCCTGCCCGCCAAGGTGGAATATGGCGAGGCCGCTTTCTACGGCCCCAAGCTCGACTTCATGATCAAGGATGCCATCGGCCGCCGTTGGCAGTTGGGCACGATTCAGGTAGACTACAACCTGCCGAAGCGATTCCAGTTGGAGTATACCGACGAGGACAACACCAAGAAGACGCCCGTCATGGTGCATCGCGCACCCTTCGGCTCCATGGAGCGATTCACGGCCGTGCTCATCGAGCACACGTCGGGTCACTTCCCCCTTTGGCTCACGCCTGACCAGGTGGCCATCCTGCCCCTGTCGGAGAAGTATAACGACTATGCACGCCGAGTGGCTAAGGAGTTCGACCTGCAAGGCGTTCGTGCCAACATAGACCTTCGCAACGAGAAGCTGGGACGCAAGATTCGTGACAACGAACTCAAGCGCATACCCTACATGGTCATCGTTGGCGAGAAAGAAGAAGCCGAAGGCCTTGTCTCAATGCGCCAGCAAGGTGGCGGCGAACAGGCTACCATGACCATCCAGGAATTCATCGACAAAGTGAACGCAGAGGTCAAGGAGCAAACCAAGGACTTCTAAACTAAGCAGTTAGGAGCTGAAAGCTGTCTCAATAGAGACGGGTTAGTTAAAAAAACGTAAAACGTAAAAATAACTGCCCGAATGGCGCTTTCAACTCCTAACTTTTTTGTACCTTTGCAGCCGATTTTGATAAAAGTTGAATGAAGACAGACAAAAAACAGAACCAATACCGCATCAACGAGCAGATTCGTGTGCGTGAAGTACGCATCGTAGGCGACAACGGATCAACGGTAATGCCTACAAGACAAGCGCTGGACATGGCTCATCAGCAGGGAGTCGACCTTGTTGAGATATCGCCAAATGCCAATCCCCCTGTATGTCGTCTCATTGACTACTCAAAGTTCCTCTACCAACAGAAGAAACGCCAGAAGGAAATGAAGGCCAAGCAAGTCAAGGTAGAGGTAAAGGAAATCAGATTCGGACCGCAGACGGATGAGCACGACTATCAGTTCAAACTGAAGCACGCCAAGGAATTTCTCGAGGAAGGCAACAAGGTGCGTGCCTATGTCTTCTTCCGCGGACGAAGCATCCTCTTCAAGGAGCAAGGCGAAGTGCTACTCCTGCGCTTTGCCAACGATCTGGAGGAATACGGCAAAGTTGAGTCGATGCCGTCGCTTGAGGGAAAGAAGATGTTCCTCTATCTGGCACCGAAGAAAGCCGGTGTGGCAAAGAAGAGTCAGCAGGCTCGCGACCGTGAGGCCGAAGCCAAGGATGTCGTCAACAACAACGCCAAGCCAAAAACAACTGAAATCGAAATCGACACAGACACGCCCGCTAACGGCGGATTGCTGGCTAACGCCCGCATTAGCGCTGAAGCCTTGAAGCGACTGACAGAAGAAACAGATGCGTAACGCCCGGTATATGCGTTGCCATCGCTATTTAATAACAATTTAAACAAACAAAACAATGCCAAAAGTAAAGACAAACTCCGGTGCAAAGAAGAGATTCACATTCACCGGTACAGGTAAGGTTAAGAGACACCACGCCTACCACAGTCACATCCTGACTAAAAAGACCAAGAAGCAGAAGCGTAATCTGCAGGGTTACACCATCGTTGACAACAGCAACATGAAGCAGGTCCGCGATCTCCTGTGTCTCCGCTAATTAACCTATTGTCTAACATTTAAAGAAACAAAATTATGCCAAGATCAGTAAATCACGTTGCATCAAGAGCAAAACGTAAGAGAATTCTGAAGCTCACTCGCGGTTACTTTGGAGCCCGCAAGAATGTTTGGACAGTAGCAAAGAATACCTATGAGAAGGGTCTGACCTACGCTTATCGCGACCGCCGCAATAAGAAGCGCAACTTCCGCGCTTTGTGGATTCAGCGTATCAACGCAGCCGCTCGCATGGAAGGCATGAGCTATTCGAAGTTGATGGGTGCATTGACCAAAGCAGGTATCGAGATTAACCGTAAGGTGCTTGCTGACCTCGCTCTCAACAACCCCGAGGCTTTCAAGGCCATCGTTGCTAAAGTGAAGGACTAAGAATAGAGTCGAAAGAAAATGAAAAAGGGCTGTGCTAATTGAAGCGCAGCCCTTTTTTTGTTATATTCAGAGATTCAGAATTTCCACCAAGGCTTCTTGCGAGGATGCATCTCCTCATAGGGGGTAAGCGTGGCACTCTGCACCTCCTCTATCATGAGATCATGCCAGCTCTTGTGACGAGAGATCATTCGATAGATTGTGCCCCAGTCTGGCAGCCCGCCAATGTTGCGGTCGTCTATCCAAACGTCAACGGAGTTGAGCTTACGGCTATAGAACTGATTGCCAGCTTTCGTCTCTTCTGGATATTCGCGATTGACAGCATAGAACTCCACGCCCCTTTCCCGACACCAGTTGACTGCTTCGTCAAGAAGCCGCCCCTCGCGGACCGTCCACAGGATAAGCCTGTGGCGGTCGTTGATGAGCATCTTTAGAGTGTCAGTGGCGAATGGAAGCTCCTCGCCAATTTCAGGATATTTATGTTCGACGATTGTGCCGTCGAAATCCACAGCGATAGTCATACGTGTCGTTCTTAGCGTTTGATGGAGTTATCATCCTTCTTGCCGTAGTGACTTTCAGCGTAGTTGCCGTATGCACCATAACTCCCATAGCCATAACCATATCCGTAGCGGCCGTATTTGCCATAGCGACCATAGCCATAGTAGTAGCCATATTTCTTCTTTGACATGTCGACACCGTTGATGACGACACACATGTTGGGCAGCTTATTCTCGGCTGAAAGCTGGTTGACCATTGCGAAACTGTTCTTCGGCGTATAGTCTGCGCGGCAGACGAAGGCTGTCACATCGGCATAGCGTCCAATCTGTAGTGTATCAGTAACCAGGCCTATAGGTGCTGTGTCAAGAATGATGTAGTCATACTTCTCGCGCAGGATATTAATAATAGTACCCAGATTGGGACGGGCCAGCAACTCTGTGGGATTTGGCGGGATAGGACCTGCCATAAGCAGGTCAAGATTCTGATTCACGCCTGAAGGACATATTTGCTTGCTGATGTCACTCTCTGTAATCTCTGAACGGGTAAGCAAAGTGGTGATACCCATTTGACGATCAGATATCTCAAACAGGCGACCAAGCGCAGGCTTACGGATGTCAAGACCCAAAAGGATTACCTTTTTGCCAAGCAGTGCAAAACTGACCCCAAGGTTGGCTGCATTGAAAGTCTTGCCTTCACCAGATGTTGATGATGTAAAGAGGATTACTTTCTGATCGTCTTTCATCATAAATTGGATATTGGTACGCATCGAACGGAATATCTCGTCAATCTGATTGTTCTGATTCTCATGAACGACGATGCCTGCTGTACTCTTCACAGCATCGCTTGCCACAGCCACATCAGCCACGATGGGAAGTCGGGTAAGCTTCTGAACGTCGTCATGTCCCTCAATCTTATATCTCAGAATCTGCAGTAAGTAGCAGATGAGCAAGGGAATGGCAAAACCAAGCACGATAGCAGCCAGCAAGATGATTGAGCCCTTGGGGCTGACCTTGCCACCAAAAGAGGGCTCATCGATAAGTTTGCCTTTGTCTGCTGTGGCAGCCAAAGAGATGGAATTTTCCTCTCGTTTCTGGAGCAGCATCAGGTAAAGCCCTGATTTAACCTCCTGCTGACGACCGATTTGAGTAAGGACACGCTCCTGTTCAGGCGTGTTCTCGACACGGGTCTGATAGGTCTGATACTGCTGCTGAATGTTCTGGCGTTGAATATCGGCCGTACGGCGAGCCTGGGTGAGGGCTTCACGGATACTCGACTGAAGATGGTCGAGTGTGCTGGTGAGCTGCATCACCTGAGGCGAGTTCTCTGAAGCTGAGGCCAACAAGCGGTTGCGCTCCTGGACAGTCGTATTGAACTGATTGATCAGAGAAGCTGAGATGGGGTCGCTCAGTCCGACATTCGAAGGTATAATCTGATACTTATTAGTATTCTGATTGACGTAATCACGCAAATAGTCGAGCAACTGCAACTGTGTGTTAGCATCAGCCAGTTGTGAGGAGAACTGGTTAGCTTGAGCCATGGTCTGCGTGGCATCAAGGCGCAGTTGAGTCAGGTTGTGACGGCGTTTGTAGGCCTCAAGGTCGCTTTCCGTCGATCCTAATTCCGCATTGATTTTCTCAAGTCTGTCGTTAATGAATTGTTCCGTCTTGACGGCTATCTCGTTTTTGTCTGCATTGGCCTGTCGATTGTAGACGATAGCCAGTTGCTTAAGATAATCATAGGCACGCTCGCGGTTCTGGTCATTGATGGTGAGCTGAGCTATAGAAGTCAACTTCGACGTGGGAGCTACAGACAGGGCTCTGGCATAACCTGCCGCTACTGCAGCAGGAGAATAAATAGTTACGATGAGAGTCTGCTTGTCAAGCATCTCTTTTGCTGGATTCTTCGTAAAGGAGATATTGCCATAGGGCGTTTTCATTAAGGCTGGCATCGTGGAAAATGAACCTTCGAAGACGCGTTCCTCGTCAACCACATGATACTTTGCTCCATCCTTTGTTATACGAAATCGAAAGCCGGAACGCATCTTGTCGAGTTCTGACAGATGGGTAGCATCAAGATCAACATTGATGGGCTGGTTCTTGTAAATAAGACTCTTCTTTACCTTTCCTTCACTGCGATACTCGACATAGAGCTTCAAGTCCTTGACAGCATCAAGGGCAAGAATCCTTGACTTCAGTATCTCGACCTCATTCTCAATACCTGCCGAATTGGAAATAAAGCCAAAATCCTGCATATTGGCCAGCATCTGGTTACTGGCTCTACGATTGTTCGTCTCCTCCTTGATAAGCATCTTGGCAGATACTTGGTAGACAGGAGATTTGTAACGAAGGTAAATGCCCGCTAAAGCGACACAGGTAATCAGTGACAACACGAACCATTGCCAATTAAGCACAATCAGCGTGAAGATAGTTTTGATGTCAAATGACGACTCTTCGTTTTGTACTTGAGAGTCAAGGTTTTCCACCCCGGACTCAAATTGTTTGTTTAATTCCATTAGTTTCTGTAATCTATTTTATTTAATTGTTTTATTCAATACCCGCAAGCTGAAGCAGGTAACGGCCATAGTCATTCTTCTGCATCGGCTTGGCATCTTCAATCAGTTGCTCACGACTGATCCAGCCATTCACATAGGCTATTTCCTCCAAGCAGGCTATCTTCAGCCCCTGTCTTTTCTCAATAACCTCGATAAACGTGCTAGCTTCTGCTAAAGAGTCGTGAGTACCAGTATCTAACCATGCAAAGCCTCGTTGGAGCGTCTGCAAACGTAACTGTTCACGCTTGAGGTATTCCTGATTGACACTCGTAATCTCTAACTCACCACGAGCACTTGGCTTGATATTTTTTGCTATCTCAATTACGCTGTTGGGATAGAAGTAAAGTCCGACAACAGCATAATTGGACTTGGGGTGAGCAGGCTTTTCTTCGATACTAAGACATTTTCCAGACTCATCAAACTCTGCAACGCCATAACGCTCTGGGTCGTTAACATAATAGCCGAAGATTGTAGCCTGATTGTTAACCTCCGCATCCTTTACGCTTTGACGAAGCAAACCTGTAAAACCTGTTCCATGGAAAATATTATCGCCCAAAACCAAACAGGCACAATCGCTGGCTATAAATTCCTCTCCGATGATGAATGCCTGAGCGAGGCCATCAGGCGATGGTTGCTCTGCATATTCAAATCTGACGCCCAATTCATGCCCATCGCCTAAAAGCCGACGAAATGCTGGCAAATCATAAGGTGTTGAGATGATTAAGATCTCACGGATGCCAGCCAGCATTAACACCGAGATAGGGTAATATATCATCGGCTTATCGAAAATTGGTATCAGTTGTTTACTGACACCTTTAGTGATAGGGTAGAGGCGTGTGCCACTCCCACCAGCTAAAACAATTCCTTTCATGTCCTTATTACGTAATATGAGAGTGCAAAGATACGGATTTTTTTGCTCTTTATTATGTTTTTGGTGAAAAAAATGATTGTATCTAATAAAAAATGCTTAACTTTGCAGCAAAATTAGCACATGTTATGGGAATTTTATCAAATCTTTTTGGTCGGAAGCCGACTGATGATAAAGAAATGAAGATAGGAGGCATGGAGGATTTCATGACTCTGATTCGAGTTTATTTTCAAGCCGTCATGGCTTCAACAATTAACATCACTAACATAGCTGCACTGCCAGACCTTAGGGTTTTCAAGACAACTTTACGTATCCCCACGCAAGGCGGGCGACTTGGCGTTGCCGAAAAAGCAAGATGCAGAAAGATGTTGAAAGAGATGTATGAGATGGATGATCAATTCTTCAAGGAAATAGACCAAAGCATCAGTCGTCGATGCCGTCGAATTCAAGATGTGCAGGCCTACTTGCTCCAGTTTCAGGCATTTGTTCAAGACATTATGATGTTAACGGGTAACCTTATGAAGTTTAAACTTCGCTTACCTAGTTTCTTCAAAAAGGCAATCAGGTCAATGACAGAAAAAACGGTTCATGACATATTTACAAAGAACGACTATTCTGATGCATCTGTCATGAAAACAGTCATCGCTGTACGAGAATACAATAAACGTTTAGGGTTCTCCGAAAAGTGGGTGTCAGATTTTGTTTATCGAGTTGTCATGCTGGCTAAAAAAGAAAAACAGCCGCAAACGGATGACAAATGATTAAATTATATTAAATATATGACACAAAGGCAATCAATTCGCTGAATTTTAATTACCTTTGTGATGAAATATAAAGTTATGGTTCAAAACGAGAAATTACTCTTAACGTTCCAAACACGTGTAAGGCAGATGATTCTCCAGTTTCAGAAATTGAAAAAGGAGAACGAAGACTTGTACGCAGAATTGGAACAATACGACGTGCGTGTCAAGCAGTTGGAGAAAGAGATTGCTCGGAAAAATCATGACTACGAAGCACTGAAGATGGCGCGCATGATTGAAATTTCAGGCGGAGACATTGAATCTGCCAAGAATAGGATTGCCCATCTGATCCGCGACGTGAACAAATGCATTGCTGTGCTCAGTGATTAAGTAAGAAAGTAAAGCGATGGCAGAAGGAAACAAAGAGAAATTCAATATAAGGTTGCACGTTTACGACGAAGATGTCCACGTCTCGATCAATCGCGATGATGAGGAGTATTATCGTCGGGCTGCCAAGCTTGTCAGTGAGCGCTATGGCGCTTATGCGCAAGTGTTTACGGGGCGTAAAAGTGACCATTCCATAGCATTAATGACCCTCATTGAGATTGCATTACGCTATGAGAAAGAGGCTGACCGCAACGACACCAGCCCTTATGATCAAATTCTCGGCACGTTGACTTCTGAAATCGAGGAGGTTCTTAAATAGAGTAGGGGAGAATACCCATTTCTATTACTCATGATGAATCAACGAAAGCTTAAGAGAATTATAAACCTTATATATATATAAATAAAAAATGATCAGTACAATTTTAGCAATCATCATTGCTGCAGCTACACTTGTTGTTGGTGTAGTAGGCGGATATTTCTTTTTTCTTAAAGTAGTAAAAGGGAAGTATAACGAAATGGTAGATGCTGCCAATAAAGAGGCAGAAGTCATTAAGGAAAAGAAACTTCTTGAAGTGAAAGAGAAATTTCTCAACAAGAAGAGCGAGTTGGAAAAAGAAGTTCAGCAACGGAACCAACACATTCAACAAAATGAGAATCGCCTTAAACAACGTGAGATCTCGCTCAATCAGCGACAGGAAGAGTTAGGTCGACGCAAAAATGATCTTGACAACCAGCAGCAGCGGATTGACAACGAAAAGCGTGCACTCACCTTAAAGCAAGAAGAACTTGGCAAGATGCAGCAGAAGGAGCGTGAAAAACTCGAAGAACTGTCTGGTCTTAGCGCAGAAGAAGCCCGCAACAGGCTTGTAGAGTCGCTTAAGGATGAAGCCAAGACTCAAGCAGCAAGCTACATCAACGAAATCATGGATGAAGCCAAACTCAATGCCAACGCGCAGGCAAAGAAGATTGTTATTCAGACGATTCAGCGCGTTGCCACTGAGACGGCCATTGAAAACTCTGTTTCCGTCTTCCATATTGACAACGATGAAGTAAAGGGACGTATTATTGGTCGTGAAGGCCGTAATATACGGGCATTAGAAGCTGCCTGTGGGGTTGAGATTGTTGTCGATGACACTCCTGAGGCCATCGTTATTAGTGGATTTGATCCTGTGCGCAGAGAGACTTGTCGTCTGGCACTGCATCAGTTAGTTAGTGATGGACGCATTCATCCAGCTCGAATAGAAGAAGTTGTGCAAAAGGTTAAAAAGCAATTAGACAACGAAATCATTGAAACTGGGAAGCGAACGGCAATTGATCTTGGGATACATGGATTACATCCTGAGCTTGTTCGCATCATAGGTAAGATGAAATATCGTTCCAGCTATGGTCAAAACCTTCTTCAGCATGCGAGAGAAACTGCTAACCTCTGCGCTGTGATGGCATCAGAGTTAGGATTGAATCCTAAGAAAGCCAAGCGAGCTGGCTTGCTTCATGACATCGGTAAGGTGCCTGATGAAGAGAGTGAGATGCCTCATGCTCTTTATGGTGCAAAAATCGCTGAGAAATATAAAGAAAAACCAGATATTTGCAATGCGATAGGTGCTCACCATGACGAAATGGAAATGCAGACTTTATTAGCTCCAATTGTTCAAGTTTGTGATGCTATTAGTGGAGCTCGGCCAGGTGCACGTCGCGAGATTGTTGAAGCTTACATCAAACGTCTGAATGATCTTGAAGCTATTGCAATGAGCTATCCTGGTGTTACAAAAACTTATGCCATTCAAGCTGGTCGCGAATTGCGTGTTATCGTTGGAGCAGACAAGATGGATGATGCAGAATCGGAAGCACTCAGCGGTGAAATTGCTACGAAAATACAAAATGAGATGACTTATCCTGGTCAAGTAAAGATAACTGTTATCCGCGAAACACGTTCAGTCGCATATGCAAAATAAAAGATAGTAAAAGGGGGACAATCCTCCTTTTACTATTTGATGCCTCTTATTTATCATAATGCCGATTCTAACTTAAATTTCTTTGCCGTTTTAACGAAGTTATCAAACTGTTCTATCTCGGGATTGTCATAAACTTTTTTACCCATACAATGATTAATCGTCCATTGTACAACTGTCTTGTTTGCGTTCGGATAAACGCTAAGAAGATAAAAACCTATACAATCAGGAATAATCGCATCGCGTGTCATCATTTCACGCTGTTGCTTAGAATAATCGAACTTAATGTACGAAGGATATTCCTGACCTAAATATTTGTCTAGTGAAATTCCAAGTAATCCGTCACTAATGATAATACTTTGGTTTAAAGAACCTATCTGTGTGTAAACTTTAGGAATAACCAAATTAGGCAGAAGCTTATGAAGATGTCCAAAAGCATCACCTAATTTGCGACTGATATCATCCAAATCTGCAAATTCGATTTCCACATCGTGAATAATCGTTTGCAAGGTAGAATCCTGAAAATACATAAGGAAACGACTGTTTATATCGTCTTCGTTGACCTGCCCAAGACAAAGGACGTCTTCAATGAGGGTACGTGTCTCTGTAGGATAAAGTGTCTTAAGTTCTTGGAGAGCCGCAAAATCGCCTGTGGTGAGGAATTGCCGTTCAATCACATCGTAGCGCTCAATGACAAACTCCTGTCCTGAATCGGCATTGTCATGAGGTGCCAACTTCCACTGACATCCCATACAAACCATTATGATGAGGAAAGATATGATATAAAACTTATTATGCATCGATTATTCTTTTATGTATGTTAAATACCGATGCAAAAATACTAAAAAATATTGAAATAGGCAAGCTTTAACCTAAAATAATTAAAATATAGCTACTTTTTGATAGCTTTTGTGTACTTTTGCAAAAAACAAACGCTATATGAGACATAAACTAACCTTACTACTATTGTTGGCTGGCTTATCCACTAAAGCTCAGCAGACCTTAGAAATTGTCGTTGAGAATCCTCTGAAAACTGAAAGGAATGACATGCCAGTTGTCATTGATTTGACAAAATATGGTCATGTTAGCCGCTCTGTTGTTCGGCTTGACGGGCAGGAAATTCCCTCTCAACTCGACGATCTGAATTTAGATGAGGAAATGGATGAACTCTGCTTTCTTGTGAATCTGGCACCAAAACAAAAACAAACATTCCATGTGGAACTTTACGATGAAGGCGAGCAATGCCCCTACCCTGCCCGTGTCTATACAGAAATGCTGATGCGCAACGATAAGGTCAAAGAGAAGAACAAACACAATAATTTTGTTGCAAGCCTGTCAGTTCGAGGTGATTGTGCCAATTCTTACAACCTTTTGCACCATCATGGAGTATGCTTCGAAAGCGAACTTAATGGCATACGTATCTATTTTGACAAACGACAGACTCTTGATCTGTATGGTAAGTATTCCAAGCGGTTAGAGCTTCAGGCTACACAGTTCTATACCAGCAAAGAGCAGAAGGAGCAAGGCTATGGCGATGACGTCCTGTGGGTAGGCAACACCTTTGGCTTAGGTGCATTCCGCGGATGGGACGGCAACAGTCCAACTATGATTGAACCTGTGAAGACCCGTACCCAAAGAATCGTTAGCTACGGCCCCCTGCGAACTATTGTAGAAGTTGTTGATCAAGGATGGCGTCCTTCTGAGGATTTGCCAGCAATCAACATGACGCTTCGCTATACCCAGTACGCAGGTCATCGAGATACCGATGTAGATGTCTATTTCAACCGTTCTGTCGACAGATACAAATTCTCAACTGGCATCATCAACGTTAAAAGCTCAGTTGAATTTTCTGACCACAAGGGTTTACGCGCTTGCTGGGGCACCGACTATCCTTCGACTGATACTATTAACTGGAAACCAGAGACGGTAGGACTGGCTATACTGATTCCTTCAAAAAATATCGTCAGTGAGGAAAAAGCCACGAAAGACAACTACGCCTTTGTTGTAGAAACAGCCGATAAACAGTTGAGTTACAAGATTGCTTATACATCGGCCAATGAAAAATTCGGCTTCCCCAACTCAGATGCGTGGTTTGAGTGGTTGCAACAATGGCGTCGCGAAGTCGAACATCCCATTAAAGTCATGGTAAATCACTGAAACGTCGTCTACCTTTAGCATAGTATTGCCAGAGCAGCATAAATGATCGCTGCTCTGGTATTTCTTTTTGGACCCTACCCTTCTGTATCTCTTCACGATCCTTATCGAAATCATGCTTCCAACGCTGGAATGCTTTTCTTGCCCTATAGACAGCACGGAAGTCACCCCAGTTACGCTTCAGTATTAACATCTCCCAAGCAGCCAGATAGTCAAGAAACCACCTCGTCCTCATGACGTAATGTAGTTCATTATCTGGCAGGCACTTATAAAGCATCGTCAAATTGTTTCTGAAATTATAGAACGTCTTCATAGGATTTACCTTTGGAAGTGTGCCCCCACCAACATGGAACACCTGACTGTCTGGTACACAGACAATGCGCCGTCCAAGAATACGGAGCCGCCAGCAAAGATCTATCTCCTCGTTATGTGCAAAAAAACGTCCGTCCAGTCCCCCCACCTTATTATAATCGCGCGCGCGTATGAGGAGAGCTGCGCCTGTTGCCCATAGCACGTCGGCCACGTTATCATATTGTCCATTGTCTTTTTCAACAGTCTCGAAGATACGTCCACGGCAAAATGGATAACCATAGCGGTCGATAAAGCCACCACTAGCTCCGGCATACTCAAAACTCGTACGATTGAATACGGATAGCAGTTTAGGCTGACATGCAGCTATATCTGGATGAGCATCGAGAATCTGTATGAGAGGCGTCAGCCAATGGTGAGTCACCTCTACATCGCTGTTCAGCAACAAATAGAATTCTGCTTCTATCTGGGCAAACGCACGGTTATAGCCCTCGGCAAATCCCCAATTACGCTCAAGTGTGATCAGTCTGACTTCAGGAAAGCGACTTTTAAGCAGTTGAAGACTGTCGTCAGTTGAAGCATTATCAGCAACATACACCGCAGCTTCCTCGCGCGAATAACGCATGACGCTAGGCAAATACTGTTCAAGCATCCTCGCGCCGTTCCAGTTGAGGATGACGATAGCAACCTTATCCATTTATGAGACGTTTTACAATAAGTGACGATCGATCATGATTAAAATCACCCAACTCAACTTCGAAGAGCTGATTATCGTATTCCGGACGTACTTCTTGAGGAGGCAACTCTACGCGAATATAATTTCTGGTAAACCCATGCATCGCTTTTCCGCGCCGTGCCTTCTCGAAGAGCACTTCGGCATGTTGGCCGATATGACTGGCATAGAAATTTTCCGTCTTCTCGTCACTAAGCGATATCAACTCATGTGCCCGACGTTTCTTCTCCTTTTCGTCGACGACATAAGGGATGCGAAGTGCAGCTGTCCCAGGACGCTCTGAATAAGGGAAAACATGCAATTGGCTTACAGGCAACTGCTTCAGCAACTCATAAGTCTCATTAAAGCATTCCATCGTCTCGCCACGACATCCCACCATCACGTCAACACCGATGAAAGCTTGTGGTATGAGTTCCTTGATGCGCAGAATCTTTTCAACAAAAAGATGGCTGTCATAATGGCGATGCATCAGTCGAAGCACCTCATCGCTGCCACTCTGCAGTGGAATATGGAAATGAGGCATAAAGGCACGGCTGGAAGCGCAATATTCAATCAACTCATCCGTGAGAAGGTCAGGTTCAAGGCTACTGATACGATAACGGCTGATGCCTTCAACGTCATCTAGCGCTTTTACAAGATCAATGAATCGCTCGCCGGTTGTCTTGCCAAAATCGCCGATATTGACACCAGTCAGCACGATTTCGCGACCACCCTCGGCTTGCGCCTCACGGGCTTGTTCAACCAAGGATGCAATCGATGGGTTTCGGCTGAAGCCACGTGCAAAAGGGATAGTGCAATACGTGCAGAAATAGTCGCAGCCGTCTTGTACCTTGAGAAAATATCTTGTCCGTCCGCCACGAGAGCAAGATGGGGCAAAAGATCGAATGTCCTTGGTCTTACGCGTGAAGACACGATCGTTCTGAGCATTCGTCCCGTTTGTCCACGCATCATTCAGATACTGGATCAGCTGAGCTTTCTCATCGCTGCCCAGTACAAGGTCGACACCATCGATAGTTATCACTTCGTCAGGTTTCAATTGTGCATAGCAACCCGTCACCACCACGAAGGCTCCAGGATTCTCGCGGACAAGTCTGTGGATGGCTTGCCTGCACTTATGATCAGCCACATCGGTGACTGAACAAGTGTTCACAAGGCAGATGTCAGCCTGCTCGCCACGCTCAGCCGTCCGCACCCCCATCTGTTGAAGCATCTTGGCGAAAGTGGACGTCTCTGAGAAGTTGAGTTTGCAGCCGAGTGTGAAGTAAGCGGCCGTCTTTCCTTGAAAAACTGAACTGTCAATCATATCGACTACAAATATACATAAAATATTTGATATAACAAATCTGTTATGGTAAAAACTGATACTATTTGGTCAGAAAAATAGAGAACCAAGGCTCAATACAGTCAAGTTGTCAACGAAATAGCAACCCTATGCTGACAGCAAGGCCATACATAAAGATGTTGCGAGCTGTCTCCCCAAGACAATCATTAAGGCCGCGTCCTTCCCAGATGCGGCGCATACGACGATAGGTAACGACATGGAGGGGCAGATAGGTCAATATGGGCAGCAGGAAGGCCATCCAACGTCCTTGTGGAACGAAGAACAGTCCTAAGACACAGGCAGCGATGCCTACTGCGAGATAGGTCATGAGACTCCACTCGGAGCCTATCCGAACCACAAGCGTCAGCTTGCCGGCTTGGCGGTCGGTATCGCGGTCGCGGAAATTATTGACAAGAAGGAGGGCGTCGATGACGAGACCACAAGCCAGCGATGCCGCAAAGACTGGAAAGCTAAAAGTGTGGACCTGTAGGTAATAAGTAATACAGACAGGCACAAACCCAAAGAATATGAGCACCAGCACGTCGCCCAGTCCGAGATATGAAAGATGAGTTGTATAAAGGAAACAAAATACGACACAGAATATTCCGACAAGCGCCATCGGCCACCCACCCCACAGAATGAGAGGAAGGCCTACAACACATGCCAGCATGGTGGTCAGCGCGATAGCCAGTCGCATATGGCCGACACTCACCCATCCTTGTGCACAGGCGCGCTCGGGACCAAGACGCGTAGAGCGGTCGTCGGTGCCTTTGAGAAAGTCGTAAAGATCATTGATGAAGTTGGCGTCTATCTGCATGATGAAGGCAAAGAGGAAGCACAAGATGGCGGCCAGAACATTGAACGCTGATCCACTCAAATCGCTATAAGCCAGCGACAAACCTATCATCACTGGGACGGCAGCTCCCGTTAGTGTCTTTGGCCGGGCAGCCAAGAGCCAAGCCTTGAAAGAGTTCTTTTTTACTTCCATAAGACGAGAAAAATCTAAAAACGCTTGCAAAATTACGCATTTATTTGTATATTTGCAAACATATTACGGAGAATATTATGATCAGCAACACTGCAAGTCTTGATTTGGTCGAGTTCATAGAGACTCAGATCCTTCCTCAGTATGCCGCTTTTGACAAGGCCCACAACCTAGAGCACGTGACGCGTGTGATACGTCGTTCGATGGAACTGGTGCGTCGCACTGGCACCGATATCAACATGGTTTACACTATAGCTGCTTATCACGACTTGGGCATGTCGGGACCACGCGCCGTACACCACATCACAGGTGGGCGTATTCTTGCGCAGGATGCACGACTTCGCAAGTGGTTCACTCCAGAGCAAATCAAAATTATGAAGGAGGCCGTCGAGGACCATCGCGCCTCAGCGTCTCATGCCCCCCGAAGCATTTACGGCAAGATTGTTGCCGAGGCCGATCGCGACATTGTTCCAGAGATAGTGTTTCAGCGCGCCGTACAATTCGGACTTTCAAATTATCCTGAGAAGACGCGCGAGGAGCAATGGGAGCGGTTTCGAGAGCACATGGAAAGCAAATACAGCCAACACGGCTACATACGTTTGTGGATTCCAGGTTCACCAAACGAGCAGCAACTAAAGCAGCTCCGAGAGATCATCGCTCATCAGAATCAACTTCGGGCCCAGTTCGACCGCTACTATGATGCAGAGGTGCTGAACCAGTAGTAAAGCAATGCCATGAAGGCCAGCAGGACGGCTAAGACAACTGTTCGTATCAGGCAGCTGGCCACCTTCTTGACGATTGTCACTGCCACGATGATTGCAATGATTGCAGCGGCATAGAAAGACCAATTATCCATTCGTCTTCTGATTTTTGAAAAGTTGGCGGAAAGCCGTCGGCACGGGCGTCTCAAACTCCATGGGCTCACCCGTGACAGGATGGGTGAAACAGAGCAGCCAGGCATGCAGGCAGAGACGATGGATGGGGTCGTCGCCGTTTCCATACTTCACGTCGCCGCAAACGGGATGCCCCATGTCAGCAGAGTGGACACGAATCTGGTTCTTTCGTCCGGTCTCGAGTCGAAACTCAACGAGTGAGTGGTCCGTTGTGCGGTCGAGGACGTGGAAATGTGTGATAGCCAGCTTACCACCATTGTCGACGGGCGACGAATAGGTGACGTAGGCCTTGTTGTCTTTAAGCCAGTTCTGGATGGTGCCCTCGTCTTGCTCCATCTCACCGCTTACCACGGCCACGTAGCGGCGGTCGTAGACAATCTGATGCCAGTTGTGCTCGAGAATCTGCTCGGTCTCAATATCTTTAGCATAGACCATCAAGCCACTCGTATCGCGATCGAGGCGATGTACTACATGGGCTGTGCACTTCTGACGACTCTTCTTGAAATAATCATCGAGCACCGATTTCACGTTGAGCGACGAGTGACCGCCTGCCATAGACAGAATGCCTTGGGCTTTCTCAATGACAATGAGCCAGCGGTCCTCATAGACTATTTTTACATAGCGGTTCTTGAAACTTTGCTGATTGCGCTTGCTCTTCGAAACAGCCACCTTCATACCAGGCTGGAGCATGTAGTCGAACTGGCTAACAGTCTTTCCGTCTACCTTGATGCCGCGCCCCTGAAGGGTGGCCTTGATTTTTGTGCGGCTTTGGGGCACCATCTTGAGCAGGAATTCAAGCAGGGGCATGCTTTGCCCCTGCTCGACGATGTAATGGTCGTATTCACCTTCGCGGTTGAATCCGGTGTTGAGTCTCATCAATATGTTTTATTAGTTTTATTCAATAAGCACACTATTGCGTACGCGTGAAAGGGTCTCAGGGGTCATCTGCAAATAGCTCGCAATATAGACGAGGGGGGCTCGGAGAATGAGTTGTGGACTCTCTTTGACCAACCGGCGATAGCGGTCCTGTGCACTTTCGAAACGAAGCATGTCTGCATGGTGCTGGCTGATGATGAGCGACTCCTCAAGAATCTTACGATAGAGCATTTGAATGTTGACGCTTTTCATAGCTACCGCTTCGAGGTCCTTCATCGGGAGAGCAAATATGATTGTTGGCTCAAGGGCATGAATAATCTGATGCGAGGGTGCCTCGCGAAAGAGACTCTCAATACTCATACAGATAGTATTCTCGGCAGCCATGTATTCGGTCAGTTCCTTTCCGTTCTTGAAATAGTACTGTCGCACGAGGCCCTTGACAATCCAGTAGATGTAGCGGCATACATCGCCGTCGTTGAGGATTGTCTCTCCCTTGGCATATTTCATGGGGACGAGAATCGACTCCAGCATGTCGAGCTCGTCGTGGGTCATCGTACTGTAACGGCGGGCCAGTTCACGGGCCACATCTCGTGGTGTAAGGCTTAAAGTTGGCATGGCTTGTTTGGGGGTAGATTAAGGATTATAGTTGATGTTGTTCAAAGGATCAGTCTAACTTTAGGACAGCGAGGAAGGCCTTCTGAGGTACCTCGACGTTTCCAATCTGCTTCATTCGTTTCTTGCCGCGCTTCTGTTTCTCAAGAAGTTTGCGCTTGCGGGTGACGTCGCCGCCATAGCACTTGGCCAGTACATCCTTACGCACCTGTTTGACCGTTTCGCGGGCAATAATCTTGGCGCCAATGGCGGCCTGTATGGCTATGTCGAACTGCTGTCTGGGAATGAGTTCTTTCAGTTTCTCACACATGCGCCGCCCAAAGGTGACGGCGTTGTCCTGATGGGTCAGTGTGGAGAGGGCATCAACTGACTCGCCATTGAGCAGGATGTCGAGCTTGACGAGCTTTGAAGGCCGGAACGAGTCGACATGATAATCGAACGAGGCATAGCCCTTTGAGATACTCTTGAGCTTGTCGTAGAAGTCGATAACAATCTCGCCCAGTGGCAGCATGAAGTGAAGTTCCATACGATTACCCGAGACATATTGCTGGTCTATCAACTCGCCACGCTTGTCGAGACAAAGGGTCATGATGGGGCCGATATATGCCGAGGCGGTGATGATCGAAGCACGTATGTAGGGCTCTTCGATGTGATCAATCAAAGTCTGGTCGGGCAACCCTGACGGGTTATGCACCTCCTTGACTTCGCCTTGCTTTGTGTAGCACATATAGCTGACGTTGGGCACTGTTGTGATAACGTCCATGTCGAATTCGCGGTCGAGGCGCTCCTGGACGATTTCCATGTGGAGCAAGCCCAGAAATCCGCAACGGAAGCCGAATCCGAGGGCCACTGACGATTCTGGCTGGAAAGTCAGCGAGGCGTCGTTAAGTTGAAGCTTTTCGAGTGAAGAGCGGAGATTCTCATAGTCTGTGGGGTCAATCGGATAGACACCAGCAAAAACCATCGGTTTGACCTCCTGGAAACCCTCGATGGCTTTGTCGCATGGACGGGCAACGTGAGTGATCGTATCGCCCACCTTGACCTCCTTGGAGTTCTTTATTCCGCTTATTATATAGCCCACATCGCCCGTCCGGAGTTCCTGTCTGGGTATCATGTCCATCTTGAGCACGCCCACCTCGTCGGCATCGTATTCCATGCCTGTGTTGAAGAATTTGACCTTGTCGCCCTTAGCGATGGTGCCGTTCAGAATCTTGAAGTAGGCAATGATGCCACGGAAGGAATTGAACACTGAGTCAAAGATCAAGGCCTGAAGAGGAGCCTTCTCGTCGCCCTTTGGATGAGGGATACGGTCGACAACGGCATTAAGGATCTCGTCGACTCCCTCACCTGTCTTGCCGCTGGCGCGGATAATCTCGGAGCGGTCGCAGCCAATGAGGTCGATGATTTCGTCCTCGACCTCGTCTGGCATGGCCGATGGCATGTCGATCTTATTGATGACGGGAATGATCTCAAGATTATTGTCGATGGCCATGTAGAGGTTGGAGATCGTCTGAGCCTGAACGCCTTGCGTGGCATCAACCACGAGCAGGGCTCCCTCGCATGCGGCAATGCTGCGGCTGACCTCATAGGAAAAGTCGACGTGGCCCGGGGTGTCAATCAGATTGAGAATATATTTCTGACCATCGCGCAAATATTCCATCTGGATGGCGTGACTCTTGATGGTGATGCCTCGCTCGCGCTCAAGATCCATGTCGTCGAGCATCTGTCCCTCAGTCACCTGAATGGTGTTGGTGCGCTCAAGCAGACGGTCGGCCAGAGTTGACTTTCCGTGGTCGATATGTGCAATGATACAGAAATTCCGGATATGATTCATATTAGTCTTTACGCTTATGGCTTGCAAAGTTACGAAAAAAAAAGCCGATTATGCCCTATTTAAGTTTTTTTTTGTATCTTTGCGGCGCAAAAAGTATAAAAATAAAGAGCAATATGAGAAAAATCATCTTATTTGCGGCCCTTGCGTTGGGATTATCAGCCTGCCAGGAGTCGCTCGAGGAGCAGGCCGCACGTCAAGCCAGGAAGTTTACGGCTGAGAAGTGTCCGATGCAAATGGAGATGCAGGTCATGGACAGCATGGTGTTTGATGTTCCCACGCGGACGCTACAGAAGTTCTATCGGCTGACAGGCGAAGCGGACCGCGAGGACCTGGAGTTCGACAGACTCCGCCAGGCGCTTATCGACGAGTTGCGCAATGAGCCGAGCTATCGCATCTATCGCGAGCGTGGCTTCAATTTCCAGTACACCTACCGTTCGGAATCCAATCCAGAGAAGGTCCTGTTCGAGGCCATACTGACCAAAGACGACTATAAATAAAGCAGAGAGTTGAGCCTGACGATAGGCTCAACTCTCTGCTTTTGTCTCACGGAGCTGTTCAAGGGCTCGGCAGAGCTGGTCAGGACATGAGGTCCCTTTTGTCCCGCATCGTACGCCATTGAGCCTTTTGATCACGTCATCAATCTTCTGTCCACGCACGAGCAATGAAATACCTTGGAGATTGCCGTTGCAACCTCCAAGGAAAAAGACCTGCTGGATGACGTCGTTCTCGTCAGCCGTCACGTCAATGAGCCTGGAGCAAACGCCTTTTGGCTCATACATGATATGCTTTACTGCCATCTCTTACTCCTCAGCGGGCTTCATGTTGGTGTAGACGGTCTGAACGTCGTCGAAGTCCTCAAGCTTCTCCACCATCTTGTCGATGGCTTCGCGCTGTTCGGGGGTGACGTCCTTCAGATCGTTGGGGATACGGGTAAACTCAGCTCCCGTAACCTCATAGCCCTCAGCCTCGAGATGCTTCTGGATGGCGCTGAAACTTGAGGGATCGCCATAGATGGTGACCTCGCCGCTCTCCTCGTCCTCGTCGAACTCGTCCTCCACACCGTAGTCAATCAGGTCGAGAATCATCTCGTCCATGTCGAGACCATCCTTCTTCTTAAAGGTAAAGACGGCCTTGTGGTCAAAGAGGAACGACAGGGAGCCCTGTGTGCCCAGATTGCCGCTGAACTTATTGAAGACGGAACGGACGTCGCCCACCGTTCTGGTGGTATTGTCAGTCAGCGCCTCGACAAAGATAGCCACGCCATGAGGGCCGTAGCCTTCGTAGCTCACCTCCTTATAGTCGCTCTGATCCTTGCCCATGGCGTTCTTGATGGCACGCTCGATGTTGTCCTTCGGCATGTTCTCACGCTTGGCATTGGCAATGATGGCGCGCAAGGCGGGATTATTCTCGGGCTCAGGTCCGCCAGCCTTCACGGCGATGGCAATCTGCTTGCCGATCTTAGTAAACGTCTTGGCCATGTGGCCCCATCTCTTCAGCTTTGTAGCTTTACGGTATTCAAATGCTCTTCCCATTGGATTGTAATTATTATTTTATTTATTGTTATCTAAGTTCTGCACCCAATTGCTTCTTCAATTGAGCGATGAGTTTTTGCATGACGGCATCAATCTGCTTGTCGTTCATCGTGCGTTCCGTGTCCTGAAGGATGAAGTTGACGGCATACGACTTTTTGCCGGCAGGCAGTTTGTCGCCCTCATAGACATCGAAGAGTTCCACCTTCTTGAGCAGTTTCTTCTCCGACTGGCGGGCTATCTGCTCAATCTGTGCAAACTCAACGCTGGTGTCGACCAGCAGAGCCAGGTCGCGGCTGACGGCAGGTTGCTTCGATATCTCACTATACAGCACCTGGTTCTTCTTCGTGGCTTTCATCAGCTGCGTCCAGTTCAACTCAGCGAAATAGACGGGCTGCAGCAAATCGAACTTCTTTAGTACCTGCTTAGCGATAATGCCCATCTCAATGAGCTTCTTGCCGCCACGATTCTCGACAACGACGCCCGCAGAGAAGAGCGGGTTGTCCGTCTTCTTCGTTACAGTAGCACCTTGCTTAAGTCCGATACGGCTGAGAATATTCTGGACATAGGCGCTCAGTTCGAAATAGCTTGAGTCCTCATTAGGATGTGCCCACGAGCCTTCCACGCGTTTGCCCGTCACCCAGAGGCCGAGGTAGTTCTCCTCCTTATAGGCCTGCATGGGGTTGTCGTCGCTCTGCTTCTCCGGATCGAAGAAATAGCAATTTCCGAACTCGAAGAAACGGAGGTTGGGCGACTTACGCTTCACATTATATTCCACGCTTTCCAGTCCGCCATAGAGCAGCGTCTGGCGCATCACGCCCAAGTCTTGCGAAAGGGGATTCATGATACGCACGACATCCTGACGGTCGCCATAGTAAGCCGACTTCGTCAGCGAGTTGTTCAGTATCTCATTAAATCCAGCTCCGACGAGCTGTTCGCTGACAAGGTTCTGCAGTTTGTGCTTGCGGTCCTCGTCGGCCTTGATGACCAGACTCGACTTGAGCTGGGTGGGAATCTCCACATTATTATATCCATAGATACGGAGAATGTCCTCCACGACGTCGCAAGGACGCGTGACGTCGACACGATAGGCAGGCACGTCGAGCACCAGCCCTTCGGCCGTCTCGCTGACCACCTTCATCTCCAGCGTCTCACAGATGCTCTTGATGGTCTCAGCCGGGATGTCCTTGCCGATGAGGCTGTTGACATAGGCATAGGCCAGCTCCACACGCGGATTCTCGATCCGCTCGGGATAGACGTCGCAGATGTCCATCGACACCTTGCCGCCAGCCAGCTGCTGACAGAGCAGGGCTGCCTGCTTCAGGGCGTAGATGACGCCGTTGGGGTCGATACCGCGCTCAAAGCGGAACGACGCGTCTGTCGACAAACCATGACGGCGGGCCGACTTGCGAATCCAGGTGGGATGGAAGTAGGCACTTTCCAGTACCACGTTGCGCGTGGTCTCATAAGTACCGCTGCCCTTACCGCCGAAGACGCCTGCGATGCACATGGGCTCCTCTGCGTTGCAGATGGCCAGGTCGCGATCGCTCAGTTTGTGCTCAAGACCGTCAAGCGTGACGAAGGGCGTGCCCTCGGGCATCGTCTTGACGACAATCTTGTGGCCCTTCACCATATCGGCATCGAAGCAGTGAAGCGGCTGTCCATAGGCATGCATCACGTAGTTGGTGATGTCCACAATATTATTAATAGGACGGAGTCCGATCGTATTCAGCTTAGTCTTCAGCCATTCGGGCGACTCCTTCACCTCGCAGTCCGTCAAGCTGACGCAGGCGTAGCGCTTGCAGGCTTCCGTGTTCTCAATGACCACCTCGACGGGCAGGTCATGGTTGTCCACATGGAATGTCTCGTCCGTCGGACGGTGCAGGCTGGTCTGATAGCCATTACGCTTCAGCCAGGCATAGAGATCGCGGGCCACTCCCCAATGGGACAGGGCGTCAGCACGGTTGGCCGTGATGTCAACCTCGATGAGCCAGTCGCTCTCCAAATGGAAGAATTCTGCGGCAGGCGTGCCAACCACGGCATCCTCAGGAAGGACCATGATGCCGTCGTGGCTCGTGCCCACGCCGATTTCGTCCTCAGCGCAAATCATTCCGCACGACTCGACGCCGCGAAGCTTCGACTTCTTGATTACAAATTCCTTGTCGCCATCGTAGAGCACGCAACCAAGGTCGGCCACGATGACTTTCTGACCTGCAGCCACATTGGGCGCTCCGCAGACAATCTGCGAGGGCGCACCCTTGCCAAGGTCAACTGTTGTCACGTGCAGGTGATCGCTGTCCGGATGGGCCTCGCACGTCAGCACCTGTCCGACGTAAAGTCCCTTCAGACCGCCACGTATCGACTGCACTTCTTCAAGGGCATCCACTTCGAGTCCCGTAGAGGTCAGTGCATCGCACACCTCCTGCGGCGAAAGGTCGAAGTCGACGTATTCCTTCAGCCATTTATAAGAAATGTTCATCCTAAAACTATAGTTAAAAATTCGAATTCGGCTGCAAAGGTAATACTTTTTTCGGAAAGCGCCAAAACTTTGCAAAGGATTCTGACATGCCTTTGGCAAAGTGGCCCTTTGAGGTTGACAAAGCGGCACTTTGACCACTTCAAAGCGGTACTTTGAGCACCTCAAAGCGGCACTTTGACCATCTTGAAGCGGCACTTTGTCTGAAGAAAGCAGGCTGCCTTTGGATTTTAACATTTTTAATCGCACCGAATGTTCTTTGGTTTAATTTATTTTGTGTAACTTTGCCGTCTGAAACAATCAACCCGTTAAAAGAGTACAATCAAATGGAAAGAACATGGAGATGGTTTGGCAAGAAGGATAAAATCACACTTGCCATGCTGAGACAAATCGGAGTCGAGGGCATCGTCACCGCTCTGCACGACGTGCCGCTGGGACAAGTGTGGACGCGCGAAAAAATCCACGAACTGCGTGAATATATCGAGAGTTATGGCATGCGATGGAGCGTCGTGGAGAGTCTGCCCGTCGTGGAGACCATCAAGTACGGAGGGCCGGACCGCGACCAACAGATTGAGGTCTACAAGGAAAGTCTGCGCAATCTTGCCGCCGAGGGCATCCACTGCATCTGCTACAACTTCATGCCCGTGCTCGACTGGGCCCGCACCGACCTGATGCACCTCAATCCAAACGGTGCATCCAACCTCTACTTCAACTATGCCGAATTCGCCTACTTCGACATTTACATCCTCAAGCGTGAAGGCGCACGCGAGGAGTGGGCTGCATTCAAGTTCCCCGAGGGATGGGGCGAGGGCCGCAACGTACTGGCCGAATGTGACGAGCTGGCCAAGACAATGACCCCAGAGAAAGACCATAAGCTGGTGGAGAACATCGTCATTAAGACGCAAGGCTTCGTCTCAGGCAACTTCTCTGAGAACGACGAGGCCCCCATACAGAAGTTCCGCGAATTCCTCGAGCTATATAAAGGCATCAACAAGAAGCAGTTACGCGAAAACATGAAATACTTCCTCGAAGCCATCATGCCTACGTGCGACGAGTGCGGAATGAACATGTGTGTCCATCCAGACGATCCCCCCATTGAGATTCTTGGCCTGCCGCGCATCGTCCGCACGGAGGAGGACATCCAGTGGTTCCTCGACGCTGTGCCGAACCGCCACAACGGCCTGACGTTCTGCGCAGGAAGCCTCTCTGCAGGAGCTTATAATAATGTGGTGGAGCTGGCCCGCAAGTTCGCTTCGCGCACCCACTTCGTACACCTCCGCTCGTGCCACATCTTCCCCAACGGCGACTTCACTGAGGCTTCGCATCTGGGGGGTCGGGCCGACCTCATCGAGCTCTGCCGCATCTTCGAGAAGGAGAATCCGCAGCTCCCCATGCGCGTCGACCACGGAATGACTTTCAACGACGCCCCTGGCGGCATCATGGACGAGTCGAGCCATGGCCACAATGCCGGCTACACACTACTCGGCCGCATGTTCGCTCTCGGACAGGTGCAGGGCATCTTGGCCACCGTCGACCGCGAACTCGGCATCGAATACAAACAACCAGGATTCTTTGATTAATTCATAGTTCATCGATATGAAATTGACTGACATACTGAGCGGACAGCTGAACACCGCAGAATGGGAGCAGAAAGGCTACGAGCTCCCTAAGTTTGACATCAAGGCCTTGCGCGAGAAGACCCGCAAGGAGCCCACATGGGTACACTTCGGAGGCGGCAACATCTTCCGTGCATTCCCTGCCGCCATCCTGAACGACGCACTTAACACTGGCAAATACGACCGTGGTGTCATCGTGGCGGAGACCTTCGACTACGAGGTTATCGACAAAGCCTATGCCCCCTACGACAATCTGTCGCTGGCCGTGTCGCTCTGCTCCGACGGCAATATTGAGAAGAAAGTCATAGCCTCCGTCACAGAGGCATTAAAGGCTGACTATCAGTTTGATGACTGGAAACGCCTCATCGAAATCTTCAAGAGCCCGACGCTCCAGATGATCTCCTTCACCATCACAGAGAAAGGCTACACCTTCAACGAGGCAGACCTCGCTCGCGGACTGAAGCCCGTCTTCGCCATGGGCAAGGTGACGGCCCTGCTGCTGGAGCGCTACAAAGCCGGACAGCTGCCACTCACCGTCCAGTCGATGGACAACTGCTCACACAACGGCGACCGGGTGAAGGCTGGCGTCATGGCCTACGCAGAGCGCTGGCTGAAGGACGGCCTCGTCACACAAGGCTTCGTAGATTATCTGAAGGATGAGACGAAGGTGACCTTCCCATGGTCTATGATCGACAAGATCACGCCCCGTCCTCACCAGAAAGTGAAAGAGATGCTTGAGGCTGACGGCTTCGAGGACAACAACTATATTGAAACGGAACGTCACACGTTTACGGCTCCGTTCGTCAATGCCGAGGAAGTGCAGTATCTCGTCATCGAGGACCACTACACCAACGGACGTCCCCCACTCCATCTGGGCGGCGCCCTCTATACGACACGCGAGACAGTCGACAAGGTCGAGACGATGAAGGTGACCACATGCCTCAATCCGCTCCACACGGCCATGTCAATCTATGGCTGTATGCTCGGCTATACGCTCATCTCTGCCGAGATGAAGGACGAAGACCTGCGTCCGTTTGTGCAGAAGATCGGCTACATAGAAGCGATGCCCGTGGTCACTGACCCAGGCATCCTCAACCCCTACGAATTCATTGGCGCCGTCATCAACCGCCGTCTGCCGAACCCCTTCATGCCGGATGCTCCTCAGCGCATAGCCATGGACACCTCGCAGAAGCTGCCTATCCGCTTCGGCGAGACAATCAAGAAATATATCGCCCGCGGCCTTGACATGGACAATCTCGTGCTCATACCTCTCACGCTGGCAGGCTATGCACGCTATCTGAAAGGCATCGACGACGAGGGACGCCCCTTTGAGCCGTCGCCAGATCCCATGCTCGCTGAGCTTCAGGCCATCGTCGCCCCGTTGGAGCTGGGCCGGCCCGATCAGGATTTCTCATGCCTCCGCAAGCTCTATAGCCGCAAGGACGTCTTCGGCCTCGACCTCTATGAGGCCGGTCTGGGCGATGTGATTGAAAGGATGGTATGCGAACTGTATGCAGGTCCGGGTGCCGTCCGTCGGACGCTCCATAAGTACGTCATGGCCCGCTAATTCCGCAAACCTTTACGCGTTATTTTTACGACTTAATAAGACGAATATTTGGTCAATTAAAAAATAATGTGTAACTTTGCCGAAACTTAAAACGAACTAATTTATAAAGCAAACAAATGAAACCACTAAACAAACATTTCGCACCTAAGAGTGTGGCACCTGAGAAGGTCATTCAGTTCGGCGAAGGCAACTTCCTCCGCGCATTCGTAGATTGGATCATCTGGCACATGAACCAGAAAACCGACTTCAACGGCTCGGTCGTCATTGTGCAGCCTCTTGCTCAGGGCATGATCGAATGGCTCAACGGACAGGACTGCCTCTACCACGTAAACCTTCAGGGACGTGAAAACGGCAAGCCCGTCAACACGCTGGAGCGCATCGACTGCATCAGCCGCTGCCTGAATCCCTATTCGCAGAACGACGCCTTCATGGCACTGGCTGACCAGCCCGAGATCCGCTTCGTCATCTCGAACACCACTGAGGCTGGTATAGCCTTCGATCCCGCCTGCAAGCTCGAGGACAAGCCCGCAAGCAGCTACCCCGGCAAGCTCGTCCAGCTGCTCTATCGCCGCTGGCAGACTTTTGAGGGCGACCCCACCAAGGGACTGATTATATTCCCCTGCGAGCTCATCTTCCTCAATGGCCACGTGCTGAAGGACTGCATCCGCAAGTATATCGACCTGTGGCAGTTGCCTGAGGCCTTCCGCCAGTGGTTCGAGACCAGCTGCGGGGTCTATGCCACACTCGTCGACCGTATCGTGCCGGGCTTCCCCCGCAAGGAGATCGCCCAGATTCAAGAGAAGATTTCGTATCGCGACAACCTCGTTGTTCAGGCCGAGAACTTCCACCTCTGGGTCATCGAGGCTCCGAAGGAAGTCGCACGCGAGTTCCCTGCCGACAAGGCTGGTCTGCACGTTCTCTTTGTCCCCTCTGAAGAGCCCTACCACAAGCGTAAGGTGACATTGCTCAATGGTCCCCACACGGTGCTCTCGCCCGTGGCTTATCTCAGTGGCGTCAATATCGTTCGCGACGCCTGCCAGCATGAAGTCATCGGCAAGTATATCCACAAGGTGCAGTTCGACGAGCTCATGCAGACGCTCGACCTGCCCATTGAGGAGCTTGAGAAGTTTGCAAACGACGTGCTTGAGCGGTTTGACAATCCATTCGTCGATCACCAGGTGACGAGCATCATGCTCAACTCCTTCCCCAAGTTCCAGGCTCGCGACCTGCCTGGTGTGAAGACTTACCTGGAGCGTCGTGGAGAACTGCCAAAGGGCCTCGTCTTCGGCTTGGCTGCCATCATCACCTATTATAAGGGAGGCAAGCGTTTTGACGGTGCCGACATTACGCCCAACGATGATCCCAAGATCATGCAGCTCCTTGCAGACCTCTGGGCTACTGGAGACACGCAGAAGGTGACAGACGGCGTACTCTCAGCTGAGTTCATCTGGCAGGAGGACCTCAACAAGGTGAAGGGGCTCAATACACTCGTCAAGCAATACCTCGACCTCATTCAGGACAAGGGCATGCTCGAAGCTGTTAAGACGATTCTTTGATTAGATAAGTTTTGATGAAAAAATGAAAGATATGATTAGTCGTGACTTTATCATATCTTTCATTTTTTTGATCCCTATGAATTACTCCTCATTGTTTCTGTAGGCATCTACGCCTATGCTTTCCTGACTTCCGATCGTCAGCTGTCGTAGGTCATAATAGGAACCGTTGTAGATGTTGAAGTCAACATCGCCCTTAATGCCTGGCAGACGTCCTACGTCGGTGTGCTGCCAGAACTTCCATGGTCCTTTATAGGCCACGCTATCGACGTAGTAGTGCGCAATCCAGTAGGGGTACTGATTGAAGATGGTATCGTTCAGATAGGCCATCTTAAACTTATAGTAGGTATAGAGGATGGGCTTCACCTGATAGTGTGCTTCCACACGGTTGAGCCACTCCAGGATACTACTCTTGAATTCCGTATCGGTCTGGTCTTTCGGCTTCTGTTCGACATCGAGCACAGGGGGAAGGTCGCCCTTGATTAACTTCACCTGTCGGATGAAGTGTTCTGCCTGCTCCTTAGCCGATGATTGCGTACTATAGAAATGGTACGCGCCACGCGTGAACCCATACTCATGGGCTTGCTGGAAATTGTATTCAAACTTAGGATCGATGCGGTTGGAGCCCTCCGTAGCCTTAATCATTACAAAGCGTATGGGACATTCGTCGATTGTGCCGCGATTGCGGAGCAGTTCCCAGTCGATGTTGCCCTGATAGTGGGAAATGTCAATGCCATGGATGTCGTAGCCTTCAGGATAGTTGACGTCGCCAAAGAGGGCTTTCCATCTCAGCCCATAAGGTGACACAAAGAAATAGTAGAAAGCCCAGACATACAGAGCTGCTATGGCACCCCCGCCTAGCCACCACGCCCAGCCGGGCAGATGACGACGTAGCCACGCGAACCATGTGGTTTTCTGTCGCTTGGTTCGCGTGGCTTTACGTTTAGCTTTTGTTTTCTTCTTTTGTACGGAAGGCATTCAGAGAAATGCTTATTTGGCCTGTTCGAGGGCCAGCGTACGAGTCGGTTGGTCGCAGACCTCTGTCGGGCCCCAGTACTGGATTGGGCCAGGATAGACGTAGGCAGTCTCGCGTGACCAGCGCTCGCGCTGCTCGGCAAAGGTCTTGAAGGGCATACCTTCAAGATCGACGAGGGCCTTGCGGATGACAGGCTTCATCTGGCCGTTACGGCGCTCCATGTTCATCATCATTGTGATGGGCACACCGCCAGCCTTCCACTCATCAGCTGGAGCTGTCGTGTTCTTTACGATTGCCATGTAGCCCGTCTTGCCATTAGCGATGAGCTGGGCAGCGCTTGTGCCCAAAGCGTAGCAGTAGTCAGCGTCGAAGTTGGAGGGGGCAGCACAGCGTCCCTCGTAGCCGAAGAAGTGATGCTGAGTGGCAAACTTACCCTTGAACATGCCAGTCTTGCGCCAGCGCTCCAGTTTCGTGGCAACCATTGAGGACAGGAGCTTTTCCGTCTCAATGAGACTAACCTGGACATTGCCGTGAGGATCACGGTCGAGGGCAAGCTGATGAGCAACGCTCGTCGGTAGCGAGTTAAATACGGCGAGGTTCTCGTCGCTGATCTGCTGCTTGACGAAGTCAATCTGTTCGTCGCGGCTCAGATTCTTAGCCTCAGGACGTGCGAGGACGTCGTTGAGTTCTGCAATAAGTTTCTTAATGGCAGGGATGAACTCAATGAGTCCCTCAGGAATAATAACCGTACCGAAGTTGTTACCTTCCTCAGCACGACGTGCCACGACGTTGGCAATATATGTGACGACGTCGTCAAGCGTCAAGTCATTCTTCTCAACCTCTTCAGAAATGAGACAAACATTGGGCTGCGTCTGCAAGGCGCATTCCAGTGCAATGTGTGAAGCCGAGCGACCCATCACCTTGATGAAGTGCCAATACTTACGGGCTGAGTTGCAGTCGCGCTCGATGTTACCGATAAGCTCTGAATAGGTCTTGCAAGCGGTGTCGAAACCAAACGACGTTTCAATCTGATCGTTCTTCAGGTCGCCGTCAATAGTCTTAGGACAACCAATAACCTGCACACCGTAGTTCTTTGCGGCATAGTATTCTGCTAGCACACAAGCGTTTGTGTTCGAGTCGTCGCCACCAATGATGACGATGGCCTTGATGTTGAGTTCGCGAATAATCTCGAGACCTTTTTCAAACTGTTCTTCTTTCTCGAGCTTCGTACGGCCAGAGCCAATCATGTCGAAACCGCCAGTGTTGCGATATTCATCGATGATATCCTTCGTCAGTTCCATATAGTTATGGTCGACCAAGCCGCCAGGACCCAATATGAAGCCGTAGAGGCGGCTCTCGGGATTCAGACGCTTCACGGCATCGAACAAGCCCGTTATCACGTTGTGGCCGCCAGGAGCCTGACCGCCTGAGAGAATGATACCGACATTCATCGGCTCATGCTTCGTCTCCTCACCGGGGATGAACTCGACGAGAGGCATACCGTAGGTGTTGGGGAAGAGAGCTTTGATCTCATCCTGATTGTCGACACTCTGTGTAGGAGCACCCTCCTGCACCTTTACTGCACCCTGCAAACCGCGTGGCAGTTTGGGCTGATACGCGGCTCTTGCAATCTGCAATGCACTTTTTTCCATAATTTACTAAACCTATTATTTTATAATGAATAATCTTAATATGCTTTCGCGATGCAAAATTACACATTTCCTACGAGAAATAATCACATTTACCACTTTTTTTTGCGAAAACCCTTTGTAGTTTCGTTTTTTTTTCTTAACTTTGGCGATGCAAACATAATATTTAACTGAAATGGCAAACAAAAGGGCATTAAAGCAAGCAATCAATGCCATTTGCGAGGAGCTTTTCGTCGAATGTGTGGCTGCATCTCTATACAGCCCCGAGAATCACAAGGACGACGCAGAAGCCCTCTTGGCATCGATTATCAAGACGCAAGCCGAATTCACAACCCGTGTGTCGCATCCCGAGCCGGGCATGAAGCCAAAACTTTACTACAAGGACTTGCGCGAGAAATTCATGGCTCATGTGAGCGATATTGTGGATCAGATCAACAATCATTGAAATGTGGCGTAAGTTTTGTCGTTGGATATTGTTCAAACGTATGGGATGGACTCAGGATGTCACTGAGCCCCATCCCGATAAGTATATCATCTGTCTGGCACCACACACCAGCAACTGGGACTTCCTCATCGGACAGCTCTATAACCAGGCCATGGGTCTGGGAAGCAACTTCATGATGAAGAAGGAGTGGTTTTTCTGGCCCCTTGGTCCCATTCTTCGTCTCATGGGAGGCATTCCCGTCTATCGGCAAAAGCATACGAGCATGACCAATGCCATGGCCGATGCAGCCTGCAAGAACGACAAATTCAGGCTTTGCATCACCCCCGAAGGCACGCGGTCGAGAGTCGAGGAGTGGAAGAAGGGATTCTATTTCATTGCCCTCAAAGCACGGCTGCCCATTCTGCTTTATGGACTCGACTATGAGCGGAAACTCATCCAATGCACCCGCACGGTTATCCCGACAGGTGACGTCGAGGCCGATCTCCGCCAGATAAAACTCTATTTCAAGGACTTCAAGGGTCGAAAACCAGAAAACTTTACCATTGGAAATGTGGAGCTATAAGGTGTTATCCGTCTTTATGCTGCTCGTCTCCAGTACGATAGTCGGTGCCCAGACCACCTCGTGGGGCAAAATCGACCATCGTGGTGCACCTTGGGTCAGAAATGAATCGCGTCCCTACTCTATCGAGCGCGGACTCGACGGGCGCCATCTCTCGTTGTGGGCCAGCCATGGACGTTATTATTCTGTCGACGAACAGCAATGGAAATGGCAGCGTCCGCCGCTATTCTGCACGAACGAGGATCTGTTCACACAGACAATTGTCGTCCCCTATCTGATACCGATGCTCGAAAATGCCGGTGCCGTGGTGTTTACCCCACGTGAGCGCGACTGGCAACGCCATGAGGTGATTGTCGACAACGACGATCACGCTTCACTCGTTTACTATCAGGAGCGCGACTTCCAGCACAAGTGGGTCGATGCACCCATGCGAGGCTTTGCCCGTCATGAAGGCGTCTATCACGATGGCGAGAATCCTTTTGAGGCAGGCGCTCTCCGCATGACGGAGTCTACCAGAAACAAATCGCGCCAGAGTACGATTAGCTATCAGCCCCAACTGCCATCGTCAGGCCGTTATGCCGTCTACGTCAGTTATGCCACGATGGACGAGAGTGTCGATGATGCACGCTACACCGTCTGGCATAAGGGGCAGCCTACGGAGTTCCGTGTCAATCAGCAGATGGGCGGCGGCACATGGGTCTACCTCGGTACGTTTGATTTCGAGGGCGGATGCTCGGAGCGCAACCGCGTTGAATTGAGCAACGTCAGTCAGCACCGCAATGGTGTTGTCACGGCCGATGCCGTCCGTTTCGGCGGAGGTATGGGCAATATCGAGCGAGGCGGCACCACGAGCGGCTATCCTCGCTGTCTCGAGGGAGCCCGCTATTATGCGCAATGGGCCGGTATGCCTTATAAGGTGTACAGTGGGCGTGAAGGCACTAATGACTATGCTGACGACATCAACGTACGTTCGCTGATGACCAACCACCTGTTGGGCGGTTCAGTCTATGCTCCCGACTCTGCCGGGCTCCATGTCCCTATTGAATTGTCGCTCGCCATTCACAGCGATGCAGGCCACACCGACACGGGACTCGGCGTCTATGGTACACTCTCTATCTGCACCACTGGCTTCGGCGACCCACAACTGGCTGCAGGAATGAGTCGCCAGGCCTCACACGAATTAGCAACTGACCTGCTCAACAACACAACAGCCGACCTACAATATCGTTATGGCGAATGGACATTGCGTAAGCTCTACGACCGCAACTATTCCGAGACACGAGTGCCGGTCGTGCCCAGCGCCATCCTCGAAACGATGTCGCACCAGAACTTTGGCGACATGCGTTATGGCCAGGATCCCAATTTCCGTTTTACCCTTGCACGTTCTATTTATAAGACGCTGCTCCGTTACATCACCTCGCGGCATGGCGAGAAATGTGTTGTCCAACCGATTTCCCCCGATAATTTCCACATTGAGTTTACAGACAAACGTGGCGAAGTGCGCCTCAGTTGGCAGGGGCTCATTGATGGTCAGGAACCCACGTCCGAGCCAACCGGCTATGTGCTCTACATGGCCCAAGGCGACGGTGACTTCGACAACGGCACCACCCTACGCGGCACATCGTGCAACGTACGGCTGACGCCAGGCGTGCTCCATCACTTCCGGGTCACGGCCACCAACGATGGCGGGCAGAGCTTCCCAACGGAAGTGCTCTCAGCATTCTACGACCCAACGGCTGAACATACGGCGCTCATCGTCAACGGATTCCATCGACTGTCGTCTCCAGCCATCAGTCGCTACGGACAAGGGTTCGACTACGACGAGGACCCAGGTGTCAGCTATGGTGTGACAGCAGGTTTCCTTGGCCGCCAGCAAGTGTTCGACCCACGCCAGATCGGCATCGAGGATTCCACTGGCTTAGGCTTCACCTCAGGTGAACTGGCGGGCTACTTCATCGCAGGCAACGATTTCACGGACGTCCGCACCCATGCCGAAGCCATCGCCATGGCCGGCGGATTCAGCTTTGTCAGCTGTTCGTCACAGGCTGTCGAGAGTGGTCATGCCTCTCTGCTGCCCTACGATGTGGTCGATCTTATGCTTGGACTTGAGAAGGACGATGGTCATAGTCTCGTCAGCTATAAGTCCATCCGGCCCTCGCTACAGGCTGCACTGCGCGATTTCACGTCGCATGGCGGCCGATTGCTGGTCAGCGGCGCCTACGTCGGGAGCGACCAGACGACCGATGCCGACAAGGCCATGCTCCGAGAGCTCCTGAAGGCCGAGTACATACGTCCGAACCGGCTGAACAATTCGGCCGTCAGCGGCCTAGGTCTCGACTTCCGTATCTATAGCCAGCTCAACGACCGCCACTATGCCGCCACCAGCACCGATGTGCTTATGCCCGTCGGGACAGCATTCCCCGCCATGGTCTATCTGAACGACGACACCAGTGCTGCTGTGGCCTATCAAGGCGTCGACTACAGGTCGTTCACCATGGGATTCCCCTTCGAATGTATTATGGACAAACAACAGCGTGCCAGCATCATGCGCGGCATACTTAATTTCTTAACAAACAAATAATTATGGCAAAGATATTAACTAACGCTTCGGGCTCTCGGAGCATCGAGGTGACTGAGCAACATCTGGCAACAATCGAGCGTTATCAGTTGTTACGCGACCTCATCGATTCCAACGGATTTGTTGATGAGCAGGTGCTCGACAAACTGAAGCTCAACGTCCGCTCTCTTCTCGAATCGGAGGCCGGACTCGATAAGGACCTGCTCGACCTCTGTCTCGATGTGGTCTACCACTCGAACATGAAGGCATTGGGGCTGCAGAACCTATTACAGCTCTACGTAGAATGGCTGGAAAAGAAAGAGGATGGAGTATCGGCTGACTGACTTCCTTCCGACCACCAAGAAGGAACTGGAGCTTCGTGGATGGGACTACGTCGACGTGATCCTGTTCTCGGGTGATGCTTATGTCGACCACCCGTCGTTCGGAGCAGCCGTCATTGGCCGAACCCTCGAGGCCGCCGGATTCCGCGTCGCCATCGTTCCGCAGCCCGATTGGCACGGTGACTATCGCGACTTCCGCAAGCTGGGGCGCCCGCGCCTGTTCTTTGGCATCGCGCCTGGCTGCATGGACTCCATGGTCAACAAGTACACCGCAGCCCGCCGTCTGCGCTCCGAGGATGCCTATTCGCCTGACGGGCGCCATGACATGCGCCCCGAATACCCTACCATCGTCTACACCCAGATTCTGAAGAAACTCTATCCCGACGTGCCCGTCGTGCTCGGCGGTATCGAGGCTTCGCTCCGCCGACTCACCCATTACGACTATTGGCAGGACCGTCTGCGCCCCTCCATCCTGGTCGATTCGGGGGCCGACCTGATCATTTATGGCATGGGCGAGAAGCCTATCGTCGAGTTGGCCCGACTGTTGGACCGCGGCGAGCCTTTCGAAGCGGCACTTCAGTTGCCTCAAAGTGCCGCTTTGTTGCCCTCAAAGCACCGCTTTGCTACCGTCAAAGCGGCCGATATCTTGCTGCATTCCCATGAGGAGTGTCTGCGCAACAAACGGGCACAGGCCGAGAACTTCCGCTACATCGAGGAACAGTCGAACATGATGCATGCCCAGCGCCTGCTGCAACAGGTGGGCGAACGGGTCGTCGTCGTCAATCCCCCCTACCCTCCGATGACCACCGAGGAACTCGACGCGTCGTTCGACCTGCCCTACACGCGACTGCCCCACCCCAAGTATAAGGGCAAGCGCATCCCCGCCTACGAGATGATCAAGTTCTCGGTCAATATCCATCGCGGCTGTTTCGGCGGCTGCGCCTTCTGCACCATCTCTGCCCATCAGGGCAAGTTCATCTCCTGTCGCTCCAAGGAGAGCATCCTGCGCGAGGTGAAGCAAGTCATTGCCATGCCTGATTTCAAAGGCTATCTCAGCGACCTTGGCGGCCCGTCAGCCAACATGTACGGCATGCACGGCCGCAACCTCAATGCCTGCGAGAAATGCCGGCGCCCTTCATGCATCCATCCGCACATCTGCCCTAACCTCGACACCAGTCACGACAAGTTGCTCGACGTCTACCACGCCGTCGACGCCCTGCCTGGCATCAAGAAGAGTTTCATAGGCAGTGGCGTGCGCTATGACCTTATATTATATAAGAGCAAGGACGAGGCGGCCAATCGTTCCGCCATGCAATATGCCCGCGAACTCATCTGCCGCCACGTCAGCGGGCGGCTCAAAGTGGCCCCCGAGCACACCAGCGACCGCGTGCTCATGCTCATGCGCAAGCCGTCGTTCAGTCAGTTCGGAGAGTTCAAGCGCATCTTCGACCGCATCAATCGCGAAGAACACCTGCGCCAGCAAATCATCCCCTACTTCATCTCGTCGCATCCCGGATGCCACGAGGAAGACATGGCCGAGCTGGCCGTCCTCACGAAAGACATGGACTTCCAGCTCGAACAGGTGCAGGACTTCACGCCCACGCCCATGACCGTGGCTACTGAGACATGGTACACCGGCTTCGATCCTTACACCCTTGAGCCCGTTTTTTCAGCCAAGACGCCCCGTGAGAAGTTGGCTCAGCGCCAGTATTTCTTTTGGTATAAACCAGAGGAGCGTCGTAATATTGAGCAGAGTCTGCGCCGGATCGGTCGGCCTGACCTCATCCCCCGATTGTATAAAACGCCTACATCATCATCCACTCCTTTCACTCCGACAGACATTCATGCAAATCATAGAACAAGCCCTTATACCGAAAAACCCCACGAAGAAAAGCGAGGACGGCATCGTCGTAAGCGATGACTTCATTGCCGTCATAGACGGCTCCACCTCGAAGTCAACACGTCGTTGCAACAAGGGCTTCAACATTTTTGGACGCAGCAACGGTGAAATAGCGATGCGGCTTGTCTGTAGCTATATCCGGCGTATGCCCAAGACCACGACATGCCATCAGTTTTGCATTGGAACGACCCGTCTTTTTCGACAGCATTACAAGTCCTCATTACTGCCACACCTTGCGGCGCATCCCGAGGATCGCATGGCTGCAAGCGCCGTCGTCTTCAGCCGTCTGCGACGCGAGATCTGGATGATTGGCGACTGCCAGTGCCTGGTCGGCGACGAATATTTCGACAACCCTAAGCCCTACGAGCAGAAGCTGGCAGAGCAGCGTGCAGAGATCATCAAGAGCAGCCCTGAACCATGGGATCACTACCTTAGCGACGACACCGCGCGTGCAGCCATCATCCCCCTGATGCTCGAGACGATGAAGCAACAGAACGTCAGTTACTCCGTCATCGACGGCTTTCCCATCCCGGAGCAGCACGTCCGCATCATCACACTCGACTTCCAGCCATGGGAGATCGTCCTGGCCTCTGATGGCTATCCATGGCTCTGCCCCACCCTGGCAGAATCTGAGGCCAAACTGACGGAACAGAAAGCTAACGACCCGCTTAACATCGGTCTTTTTAAGGCTACCAAGGCTTTTGCCGAAGGAAATAATTCGTTCGACGATCGTGCTTATATCAGATTTAAGGCCTAAAATTTGGCTGTTTCACAAAAAATGACTACCTTTGCAACCGCTAAGAGCAAAGCAATGCTCGGTTCCGTAGCTCAGCTGGATAGAGCAACAGCCTTCTAAGCTGTGGGCCTTGGGTTCGAGTCCCAACGGAATCACAGAGAGAGAGGACACACATCCCTCTCTCTTTGCATTTTTAAGCGTAATATAATTCCATTTTCAAAAATAATCAAGAGATGAAAGATAAACTTTGAGAAAACAAAAAGCAGAGACATTCCTCTAACTGGAAGTCTCTGCAAAACCTGGTAGGAACATTGGGACTCGAACCCAAGACCTCTTCAATGTGACTGAAGCGCTCTAAACCAACTGAGCTATGCTCCTATCAAAACCTGCCGCTAACAGGCCCCTGGTGAACCCGAAGGGATTCAAACCCTTGACCTTCAGAACCGGAATCTGACGCTCTATTCAGCTAAGCTACGGGTCCTTTCTGCGGGATTGCGGGTGCAAAGGTAATGCTTTTTCCCGAACTAGCCAAATTTTTTCCTACATTTTTTTGCTCTTCGCTCGATTTTTTGTACCTTTGCAGTCCAAAATAGAAAAAGATGTACTAACGCACGAAGATGTTAAAGAGATTCATGCCTCTGATGATAGCAGTCCTGCTGATTAGCGGATGCAGAGGAGGCCAAACCAAGGACGTCGGGCCCGACGATATCGATGACTATGACTCGCTTACGATAGTTGCCGATGAGTCCAAGCAACTCACGGAGGAGGAAGCACGCGACGAACTGATCGCTCAGGAACCCCTGCCACAGTCGGCCGACGAGCTCTTCGACGACTTTATCTTCAACTTCGCCTCCAACCATCGACTGCAGAAGGAGCGTATCAAGTTTCCGCTACTTGTCAACAGCGGTTCAAAGAAGGAATACATCGCCCCGGATAAGTGGCAGATGGAGCATTTCTTCATGCACCAAGGTGAATACACCCTGATGTTCGATCATGAGGACCAGATGCAGCTGACGCAAGACACGGCTCTCGTCAATGTCGCACTGGAAAAGATTTTCCTTGACCAGTCCTTCGTTCGACAGTATTTGTTCAGCCGTGCTACAGGACGCTGGATGCTGACAGAAATCCGCAACCAGACGCTGCCCCGCAACGCTAACGCCGAATTTATTGCTTTCTATCAGAAGTTCGTCACTGACTCGGCATTCCAGCGTCAAAGTCTGGCCGAAGAGATTGAGTTTATCGGACCTGACCCTGATGATGACTTCTCACAAATGGAAGGCGTCATCACCCCCGACTTTTGGGATGCCTTCCGTCCGGAGCTTCCCCAGCGCATGCTTTTCAACATTGTCTATGCGGCGCAGAATCCCCAATCGCGTCAGAAGATTCTTGTCGTACGCGGCATCTCAAACGGATTGGAGCAAGAGCTCACCTTCCGCTTGGTGGGCGACCGCTGGATGCTCGTCAAGCTCGTTGAATAATTTCCTCCCTTTCATACAAAAGGAATATGACAATCAGGAATGACTATCCTCTAAAGGCTCACAACACGTTTGGGCTGTCAGCATGCTGCCGACAGTTCATCGAATACACCTCTGACAATGAGGCGATTGAAGCAGCACAGATGCTGCGTGATGCCGACCAGCCCTTTCTCATCATCGGCGAAGGCAGCAATCTTCTGCTAACTAAAGACTTCCCTGGCATCGTGGTGCGGTCGGCCATCAAAGGCAGAACCATCAAAGCACAGGCCGACGGCACATTGCTGCTCGAATGTGGCAGTGGCGAGCAATGGGAGGAGACGGTCAGATGGACCGTCAGCCAGGGCTATTCGGCATTTGTCAACTTGTCACTCATTCCAGGCGACGTCGGTGCCTCTGCCGTTCAGAACATCGGCGCTTATGGTGTAGAAGTAGCCCAATATATCGACCACATCCGTGCAGTCGACATAGCCACTGGTCAAATGGCGGTCATCGATGCAGCAGAATGTCATTATGCCTACCGCGACAGCCGTTTCAAACATGAATGGAAGAATCGATTCCTGATATGTCAGGTCTGCTATCGGCTCCCTCAGGACGAGACTCTACGCATCGGATATGGCAACATCAGTGAGGAGTTGGCGCGACGGCAGATCACATCGCCTACCGCCGATCAGCTCCGACAGGTCATCATCGACATACGTCGCCAGAAACTGCCTGACCCGTCTGTGCTCGGCAATGCCGGCAGCTTTTTCATGAATCCCATTATCAGTCGTAAGCACTTTGAGCGACTCGTCAGCAATTACCCGGATATGCCTCATTACGAGGTTGATACGGAAAGGGTTAAGATTCCGGCCGCGTGGCTGATCGACCAGTGTGGATGGAAAGGTCGGAGCATGGGGCGTGCCGGCGTCCACCAACGTCAGCCGTTGGTACTGGTCAATCTTGGCGGAGCCACGGGCGATGAGGTTGTGGCTCTTTGCCGGGCTATTCAGGACGACGTCAAGCGCAAGTTTGGCATCGAACTCCATCCTGAAGTCAACATAGTATGAACACTCTTTCACAACGATAGCATTCCGAACAGCAATGAAGATCACAATACTTGGCACTGGCACGTCATGTGGTGTCCCCGTACTGGGCTGCCAGTGCGAGGTATGCCGCTCGGACGATCCTCTCGACCATCGCCTGCGCTGCTCCATTCTCGTCGAAACTGAGCAGACACGCATTCTTGTCGACATCGACCCTGACTTCAGGCAGCAGATGATGCCTCAACCATTCCGAAGGATTGACGCCATTCTCATCACCCACGCACACTACGACCACATGGGGGGCATGGACGACATCAGACCCTACTGCCAGTTTGGCGACGTCAATGTCTATGCCGATCGTCTGGCTCGTCAGGGCATGCTACAGATGCTGCCCTACTGCTTCGAAGCCAACCGCTATCCAGGCGTGCCTGCCATTGGGCTTCATGAGATCAGCGCTGGCCATGCTTTTCGCATTGGCGATGTCGACATACAGCCTGTCGAAGTGATGCACGGAAAGATGCCCATCCTCGGCTATCGATTTGGCCGTTTCACCTACATCACAGACATGAAGACAATTGCCCCTGACCAGGAACAGCTTCTCAGAGGTACAGAGATTCTCATTGTCAATGCACTACGTTTCGACCGACCACATCATAGCCACCAGTTGGTCGACGACGCCATCTCGTTTGCCCGACGCATCGGCGCCCGTCAAACGTGGCTGACTCACCTCTGCCATGATGTCGGTCTTCATCGTGAAGTCAATATACATCGTCTCCCTGACGACATACAACTTGCATACGACAATCAGATAATATTCATATAAAATACGTTAACAAAATTGGTGATTTGTTAAACAAATGTTATAATTTGAAAGATTTTCAAGCAAAACACTTGCAGATTAAAAGAAAATACCTACATTTGCAATGTGTTTTTCATAGTATTAGATTTAAGGTTAACAAAAGGTTGGACTACAGCGGTAGTCCTTTTTTTATGTTTTTATTCAAAAGCTTTTATGATTTTACATCACTTTCTGCATCAGCCGACACTTCTTCAGCATCCTCAGACTTAAGGAATTCGCAGAAGAGATTCATTGCACGGTTGGTGGCAATGGCCAGGTTGATGTCGCGACCATGGTCTTCTTCAACCTTACAGGTGACGACATGATCTATGGTGCCACATGCCAGCCAAATAGTCCCGACTGGGATGTCCTTTGTGCCACCAGTAGGACCGGCAACACCAGTAGCCGAGATGGCGTAGTCGGTCTGAAGTGCCTTGCAGGCGCCCTTCACCATCTCGACTGCCACCTCCTCACAGACCGCCGTTTTCTCCTCAAGCACCTCATGACTCACGCCAAGGAGGCGTTCCTTCACCTCATTGACATAGCTGATGATGCCACCCTTGAAATACTTTGAAGCACCAGGCACAGCAATGATGGCCTCGGCGATCCTGCCGCCCGTACAACTCTCAGCCGTAGCAACGGTCTTCTCCTTTTCCCACAGCAGTTGACTGATTTCCCTGCTGATAATCTTTCCTTCAAAATCCATATTCACTATCTTTTTACTTAAAAGTTACTTTTGAGAATGCTGGTGCTTCCATCGAGCAGAAGTCGCCGTCAAGATATTTGAAATAGCCCGTAATGCCAATCATGGCAGCATTGTCAGTCGTGTAGCTGAACTTAGGAATATAGATGGTCCAACCATAGCGACGGGCATAGTCATGGAAAGCGTTGCGCAATCCGTTGTTGGCACTTACGCCGCCAGCCACTGCCACATGCTTGATGCCGGTATCCTTGACTGCCAAGCGCAACTTCTTCATCAGAATGTCGACGATGGTCCACTCCAGCGAAGCGGCCAAGTCTTCTTTATGATGCTCGATGAAGTCCGGATCGTCGACAATCCACTTACGCAGGTTATAAAGGAACGAGGTCTTCAAACCAGAGAAGCTGTAGTCATAGCCAGGGATGTGAGGCTCTGCAAACTGATAGGCTTTCGGATTGCCCTGGCGAGCCAGCCGGTCGATGATGGGACCACCTGGATAGCCCAGTCCCATCACCTTTGAGCACTTGTCGATAGCTTCGCCAGCTGCATCGTCGATGGTCTGGCCAAGCACCTCCATGTCGTTATAGGCACGCACCAGTACAATCTGCGAGTTACCGCCAGAGACAAGCAGGCAGATAAAAGGCAGTGGCGGCTGACTGTTGTCATCATCTGACTCCTTGATGAAATGAGCCATCACGTGTCCCTGCAGATGATTGACGTCGACAAGCGGAATGCCAAGCGAACGGGCAAATCCCTTCGCGAAATTCACACCGACGAGCAACGACCCCATCAGACCAGGACCACGTGTGAAGGCAACGGCCGACAGCTGTTCTTTCTGAATGCCAGCCCGCTTGATTGCCTGATCGACGACGGGCACGACATTCTGCTGGTGTGCACGCGAGGCTAATTCTGGCACCACGCCGCCATAGGCTTCATGCACGGCCTGCGAGGCGGTGACGTTGGAGAGCAGTACGCCGTTTCTCAGCACTGCGGCTGACGTGTCGTCGCAACTCGACTCTATTCCTAATATATAAATATCCTTATTATTAACTGTTTCCATTCGAAAAACAAAATCAATACGTCAGTATCTCAACGCCATGCTCTGTCATCAGCAGCGTGTGCTCCCACTGGGCACTTGGCAGCTCGTCTTCTGTAATAACCTCCCATCCGTAGGGGTCATCGGCATCGATAAAGACGCGCCATGTACCCATGTTGATCATGGGTTCAATCGTGAAGACCATGCCAGGGACAAGGAGCATGCCCGTACCACGATACGAATCGTGCTCTACGTCCGGCTCTTCATGGAAAGCCAGTCCTACGCCGTGTCCTGCCAAATCTCTGACGATGCCATAGCCATATTTCTTGCAGTGCTTCTTGATTGCATGACCTATGTCGCCGACAAAGCCCCAGGGCTTGGCTGCCTCCATTCCGATCTCAAGGCATTCCTTGGCCACACGTACCAACTGCTCTTTCTCCGGCGTGGTCTTGCCAATGATGAACATGCGTGAGGCGTCGGCATAATAACCGTCGACGATGGTCGTGAAGTCCACGTTGATGATGTCACCCTCCTGAAGCACATCTTCTTCTTTCGGAATGCCATGACAAACCACCTCGTTGATGCTGGTGCATACACTCATGGGGAATCCTTCGTAGCCTAGGCAGGCAGGTGTCGCATGGTGCTCTTCACAGTACTTACGGCAAATCTGATCAATCTCGAGTGTGTTCATCCCCTCATGAATCGCAGCAGCCACGGCATCGAGCACGCCGGTATTGACCACACCAGCACGCCGTATGCCCTCTATCTGTTCAGGGGTTTTTATCAACTCACGTGTCGGAACAAGTTTTCCCTTGTCCTCCCAGTACATTATCTTCTTGTCAAATTCGGTCGGCTCCTGTCCGGGCAGACAGTGCCATCTGCGTTTTCTTGCCATTTGTATTTCTTATTGATCTCTTATTCTGTTGAATGGTTGCCCTTGGATAATTCAGCGACATGGCTTCTGAGAAGCCGGATGGTCGACTTGTCGCTCATGAAGACGCTGTTGAGTCCCTGCGGCTCCTGGGCCGGATCGCCGACGTAGGGGTCGCCCTTCTGCCATCGTTCATGCTGAGGCCGAACCAGTCCTCCCCATGCCCAGAAGTTGACGCCTGCTATCAGTGGCTCACTTTCTGCCAGGGTTAACATGTAGTCGAAATAGCGGTCGCGGGCCTCCACTGAACTTTCAGGCGAAAAGCTTCCACCGTTACGGGAATAGCCGAACTCCTCGATGACAATGGGTTTGCCCAACTGGGCTGCAACGTCAAGATGGCGGCAGACATATTCGCGTGACAGCGCAAAGGAGCGCTCGATGTCGGCCTCTGGCATGTTGCGATTGGCCCAGCTCCAATTGACAGGCCATACGTGAATGGTGATATAATCGACATTCGGATCGGCTGAGATACGTGCATAGAGCGTACTGTCGAGCTGACAGCCGAAAATGCCCTCACTGCCTAATGACACCAGATGGTTAGGATCAAGCCGCTTGATGAGTTGTGATGCCTCGCCAAGCCATCCGACAAAAGCGTCCTTAACGTCGTCGCTGAAGGGTCGAGGCTCATTGCATATCTGCCAAGCCATGATGGTGGGGTCGTCACGATACGGCTGGTTCGTGTAGCGGTTGGTCCGGCCTACAATGAATCTCACGTAGTCGTAGAAAAGCTGGTGGGCTTTTTCGCTCGTGGCAAACTGTGACACATGGTCGACGTAGGCTTCATATCCCTCACTATTGGGCAACGGGCAACGGCCAAGGCCTGCTTGCTCGAGGTAGTAGCCATAGCCCCCACTCCACTCCCAGGCATTGTTCAAGTATAGCACGGCCTTCATGTCGCGACGGGCCATCTCTGCCAACAGATAGTCGAGTCCGGCCAGGATAGTGTCGTTGTAGACGCCTGGAGCCTGCTGCAGCGTCGGTTCCACCTTGTCTCCAATACCTGCCTGACCATCACTGCCTACAAGGATGCGCAAGTTGCAGAGCCCTATGGCCCGCAGCGAGTCAAGCTCAAGGCAAAGGCGCCGTCTGTCGCCCCCCTGTCCCTCGCTGCCGAGGATGGCGCCATACCAGAAGTTGGTGCCAACAAACCGATAGTCACTGCCCTCGCAAACGAGTCGGCCGTCGCTGACCGTGACGAACTTTTGCGACTCCAGCGGCAAAGTCTGCCGGCACGCCACCAAGGCTATTGCCATTGTGGCCATAAGCAGGATGTTCTTCATCATAAGTCTTGTCATTTCAGTCCTTTTATTTAATACCACTGCACACTGTTGGAATAGCTTGATCGCTTGTCGTACTTCAGGGCGTCGGTCAGGGTCGAGGCATTGCATCGGAACGAGAAGTTGTAGCTCGTATAGGGCGCGAGCACCACTGAGCACGACATGTTGAAGCAATGCAAGTCGCGCGAGAGTGAGGCGGTGGTCATTGATATTTTTTTGTTCTCGAAGTCATAGCCGGAGGAGAAGGAGATATTCCATCCGTCGCTGATGCGCACATTGCCGCTGACGTTGAGGTTCTGAGTGAACTTGTATGGATAGCGCATCGTGTGATAGTTAAACTTCGAGCGATCCTGATTCTCGCGCATCGTGATACCATAGCCGAAGCTAAGCGACCATGGCACCGAGTAGGTCATGTAGCCGTCCTCGTCGGTGTCGGCCTTATCCGACTTCTTGCGCTCGGCACCATGCTTGCCACGCTCCAGGTCACGGTCCAGGTTGGTGTCCACCTCGTTCTCGTCCTCGTCGTCCCATTCGTCGTCCGGATTATCCCGGTTGCTCTTCTTCTCAGGGCGCTCACCCTTTAACCACTTGATAATATTGCTCACCTTTGAGTTGTCGAGCGTATAGGAGAAGTTCTGCGACATACCCTGGAATCGGCCTATCTTGCCCATACCCCAGTAGGTCTTATGGTCGCTGACGCGTGGAGTCGCCCCTACCGAGTCGGCTTCGTAGACATAGCTGGCAAAGACGGCATTCAGGTTGAGCGTATAGCGCTTGGTCAGTTTCAGGCGGATGCGGGTGGAGAGGTCGCTCCAGGGACGTGTCTTGGCTGACATGTTGTAGGACATCGAGCCGCCAAGCTCATCGATGATACTGACCTTCTTCAGCGAGTCGTTGCGGTCGCGGATCTTCATTTCCAGGTTGTTGGAGACGTCGAAGGAAACACTTCCAGTCTTGCCCCTGCCGGGGACGCCATAGAGCTGCCCCTGATAGGGAGAATACTCCACCAACGTCACCTCGCCGTTGGCATCTGTCTTGGCGTAAGTGTCATAATATCCGTAGCGCGAGGCGCTGAAGTCTGGTGCGTATGAGAGACTCACCTGCGGAGTGAAGACGTGGCGGATGCGGTCGATTTTGTTGCCGAAGAGCTTACGTGAGGGAATGTATGATCCATAGAGCTTTGTGGAGGCCGAGATGCTCATATTCCAGTTATAGACGTTGTAGAATCCGTTGAGTGTGTCGAGCACCTCACTCTGGCTCTGCTGGTTCCACGAACGCATGACTTTATTTGTGTAGGTGCGGTCAGTGAAGTTGACCGAGGGATTGATGTTGATATATCCCAAGAGCGTGAAGTTGGCGCTGATGGGGATGGAGTGCTGCATGCCGTTGCGCCAGTCCTTGATGATGTTCTTGTGCAGCAGTTCGTCCTCCTTCGATGTGATGGAGTTAGAGAAATGTCCTGTATACGACATCGAGATCTTCTCATACCAGCGCTCCTTGCCCACCATCTTCTTGCGTTTGAAGGGATAGAAGCGCGAGATGGAGATATTGAGGTCAGGCAGAGTCATGCCTATCGTGGAGTCGCGCATGTTTTGGTTCAAGTTCATCGTGGTCGAGAGGTTCATTCCAATGCTCGAGAACGAGGTGCTGTAGCTGACCGACGAGGTGCGTGTCGACTGGGTCATCGACTGCGGATTGTACATCGACGTCAGGTTGTTGCGCTCATAGCTCGACGTCGCAAAGTTGACCGATGCCGAGAGCGTGGAGAACGGGTTGGCCTTGGCGTCCTGCCGATGGCTCCACTGAATCTTGAACGATGTCTGCTTGGAATAGTCAGGCATGTTCTTTTCGCCCGTGACGGAGTTCTGATAGCTGGCATAGACGGAGCCGCTGAACTTATAGCGCTTACGATAGTTGGAGGCGGCCGATATGCCCCAAGAGCCTTTGGTGTAAATCTCGCCGATCAGCTTGAGGTCCATCTTGTCAGAGATGGCGAAGTAGTAGCCGCCGTCGCGGAGGTAGAATCCGCGTTCGGTCTCGTCGCCGTAGGTCGGCATAATGAAACCGCTGGAGTAGCTTTTCGTGAAGGGGAAGAAACCGTAGGGGATGGCCAGCGGCAGGGGCACATCGCAGACGACAAGGTAGGTGGGACCGAAGACGACGTCCTTGCCGGGCCTGACCTTGGCGCGCGACATGGCCAGATAGAAGTCCGGATGCGGGTCGTCGCACGTAGTGTAACGGCCATGTCCGAGAAACAATTCGCCGTTGGCGCCGCGCTTGGCCAGCTCGGCGGTGAGGAAGCCGTCCTCCTGTTCGGTATAGACCTGCTGGATGAGTCCTTTCTTGGTCTTGAAGTTGAAGGCCATCGTGTCGTTCTCATACGTGTCCGACCCCATCTGAAATACGGGAGTACCCGTAAGCAAACCCGTTGTGGTGTCACGTATGCCGGTAGCATGGACGAGTGAAGAGTCGAGACACATGTAGATCTTCTCGCTCTTGAGGTCCATGTTCTGATATTTCACGTGGGCATCGCCGAAGAGGTGGGCCATGCCCGAACCGGCCTCATAGATCAGTGAGTCCGTTGCGGAAAACTCAACAGGTGCATCGATGCCGTTCTTCTTCTGACGGTTCAGCGAGTCGAGGGCCAGCGAGTCGTCGATGGCCTTATTGTGCTTATAGATGGCAAGCTGCAGCGAGTCCATCGTCGACGTGTCGCGCTTCAGTGCCGCTGCTGCCGGACGTTTGGTCTCGATGATGGTGTCCTGGGGGATCGTATCGTCGGTCAAGAGCGTATCAAGCACGTCGGCCCAAGCGCGCTGGCGAGGGGCCGACGAAGGGACTCCGGCCAACAATACTACGACGGCCAAGAGCATCACGAATAGTACCGACTTTCGTTTCACAATGCAAAATTACACAGAAAATCCCGAATAACGGGCTGTTTACAATAGTTTAACGCATTTTTTCACTCAAACATCGAGGCCCAGTGGCGGAACTTCTCGACACCGGCTTCGCCAAAGCGGGCCAGGCTTGCAGCCGCCTGATCGACGGAGAGGATGCGGTCAGGGTGGCTCTTGGAATAGAATTTATCTGCATAGCAGACCACCTGCTCCTCCATCGTTTCTGGCTCCAGGCCAGGCAGTCCCGTCCCTGTATGGCGCTCAGCCACACGGGCATGGCGTTCATAGCCTTCGCGCCGCAACAGTTCGCCGCCGATAGGTCCATGGCGCAGATAGGGTTCCGTGCCGTGGCAATGAATCGACGGCGCCTGACACCAGCGGATGCCGATGTCGTGGAGCATGGCGGCTTCTTCGAGGAAAGGGGCATCGAGGTGCAGCTCCGGATGGCAGCCGGCTATGAGCAGGCAGCGGTCGGCAACCTGTCGGGAGTGCTTCAGGAGCAGCCGGCGTAGCGCATCATCCTCCGTATAATACTTCTCTATGATTGAAAGATAATCCATCGTTGTCGTGTTTTCTACAGCGTGTCGCACTCCTTGAGCCAGAGCGACGACGAAGCATCACTGGGCATGCGCCAGTCGCCACGCGGCGAGAGACTGACACTGCCCACCTTGGGGCCGTCGGGCAGACAGGAGCGCTTGAACTGCTGATTGAAGAAGCGGCGGCAGAAGGTCTGCAGCCACCGCCTCAGGGTGTCGTCGTCATACTTCTGTCCGAAGGCTGCTTGGGCGAGCAGATAGATCTTGCGTGGACTGAAGCCATGGCGCAACATGTAGAAGAGGAAGAAGTCGTGGAGCTCGTAGGGCCCGACGAGGTCTTCGGTCTTCTGGGCGATGTTGCCTTCGGCGTCGGCTGGTGTCAACTCGGGCGAGATGGGGGTGTCGACAACGTCGAGTAGCGTCGGCTGCACTTCAGCGAAGGCCGGCAACTGAGCGGCGTAGCGTATGAGATGCTGCACGAGGGTCTTGGGCACACCGGCGTTGACGGCATACATCGACATGTGGTCGCCGTTGTAGGTGCACCATCCTAAGGCGAGTTCCGAGAGGTCGCCAGTCCCGATGACGAGGCCTCCCACCTGATTCGCTACGTCCATCAGTATCTGGGTGCGCTCGCGAGCCTGCGAGTTCTCGTAGGTCGTGTCGTGTTGCTGCGGGTTATGGCCAATGTCCTCAAAGTGCTGAGTGACGGCAGCGGCGATGCTGATCTCACGCTGGGTGATGCCCAGAAGGTCCATCAGCCTGACGGCATTCTGATGGGTGCGGTCGGTGGTGCCGAAGCCGGGCATCGTAATGCCGATGATGCCTTCACGCGAGAGTCGCAGGCGGTCGAAGGCCCGCACGGTGACAAGCAGTGCAAGCGTAGAGTCGAGTCCGCCGCTGATGCCTATGACGGCCTTATAGCATCGCGTATGCTCCAGGCGCTTGCAGAGGCCGAGTGTCTGGATATTGAGGATCTCCTCGCAGGCGTCAGCCATCTCTGTGCCCTTTGGAATGAAGGGATGCGGGTCGACGGGACGGATGAGCTCGAAGTCGCGCGGCGTCGTCTGCCGCATGTCGACGATGCGTGCGTGGGCACCGTCCTGAGCCGTGCGGAAGGTGGTGTTGTTCTGACGTTCGGAGCGAAGCCGCTCGACGTCGATCTGCTGTATCTTCAGCTGAGGCTCCAGAGCGAACCGATCTGCTTCTGCGAGCAGCCGGCCATTCTCGAAGATCATGGCATTGCCACCATAGACAACGTCCTGGGTAGACTCGCCATAGCCACACGAGCTATAGACGTAGCCACACATCATGCGGGCACTCTGCTGGGCCAGCAGGGACGTGAGGTAGTGGTGCTTGCCGATGAGCTCATCGGTGGCCGACAGGTTGACAATGAAGTCGGCACCGGCCAGGGCGAGATTGTTGCTCGGAGGCAGCGGAGCCCAGACGTCCTCACAGATCTCGATGCCGAATCCGACGCCGTCGCAGGTGCGGAATACCTGCGGCTCGTTGCTGACGTGGACGGGGTTGCCGGCCAGGTAGACATCCTGTTCCTGCAGGTCGGCAGCGGAGGCAAACCACCGCTTCTCGTAGAACTCATTATAGTTGGGCAGATAGGTCTTCGCCACCAGGCCGAGGACAGCTCCACGCTGAATAACGGCCGCACAGTTATAGAGGAGCGAGCCGATGCGAACGGGCAATCCGACGACGGAGATGACGTCGAGCTTGCGGGTGAAGTCGAGCAGCATCAGGAGCCCCTCCTCAGCCTTGTCGTTGAGCAACTGCTGGCGGAAGAGGTCCTGACAGGTATAGCCCGTCAGACAAAGTTCCGGGAAGACAAGCACCTCCGTGCCCTGACCTTCGGCCTTGGCGATGAGACTTTCAATTTGCTGGACGTTATACTCCACGTCGGCCACTCGTATGCCTGGTATGGCGGCGGCCACCTTGATCAATCCGTATTTCATCTGTTCTTTGCTTAATTATTCACTGTACATCGTACATTATCACTTAATTGTAACCTGGGTGGCGCCATACCCGTATTCACGGAACGAGGCGTCCTGATAGCTGTACTGCTTATAGCGATACTGGAGCTCGTTGACAAGCGCCTTGCGGAGCACGCCCTCGCCCTTGCCGTGAATGAAGACGATGCGCTGGCCACGCTTCTTGGCATACTCCTTGAGCGTACGACGGAAGACGTCGAGCTGATAGTTGAGAATGTCGCTGGCCGACATGCCCTGAGTGGTCTCGAGCAGTTCGTCGGCATGGAGGTCGATGACGAGCGGCCCGTCGGGGGTCGTCGATTCACGGCGGATGGTGGTGCGGGGCTTGGGCTCCGGCTCGTTCTTCTGAAAGAGGTTCGCCTTCAGCTGCTGACCGTCGATGACGAGCGGACGGACGGCCTTGTCGTTCTCGATGATGGTATAGACGAGGGCCGGCTGCTCGAAGAAGACACTCTGCTGGAAGGTGTGGAGCTTGTAGAACTTGACGGGGTCGATGCGCAGCTGGACGTCGACGGCGGGTTTGAGGATGAAGGGCTTCTCGCGCTTGTAGGGCAACAGCTGGACGGCGATGCGCTCCATGGCGTTGAGGTCCTCCCGGCCGAACTCCTCGATGAACACCTGCGTGTTAGGCTCCACCTCGGCCGTGTCGCGCAGTCGCCATGCGTTGCCCTCAGCGGTCATGTAGGTGAAGCGGAGGTAGTAGTTGGAGTCGTTGACGAAGTAGGTCTCGAAGCGTGTCTGCGAGAGCTCCTTGACGTCCATCGGCACGAAGGCCAGATAGGCGGAGAGCTGTTCCCCACCCTTACGTTCCTCGACGGGTGCCTTGAACGTGATGGGACGGTCAGCCGGTTCCGGCTCCACCTGCTTCTTCTGTTGTTGTTGCTTCACTTCGATGACATGGCTGGTGTCATAGTTCTCCTGGCCGATGACGACGACCTCGCTCATGGGCATGGGCACCTGGAAGCCGTCCTCGTCCTCGACGAGCACAATGTTCTTTCCCTGGAAACCGGCCACGCGGCCGCCTCCTATCTCACTCAGGAATCTGACTTTATCTCCTATTTTCATTATTCAGGGTATTAAGAGTGAACTGTCGCCATAGCTCAGGAAACGGAAGTCGTGAGCCAGGGCATAATCGTAGATACGGCGCCAGTCGCCCCTGACAAAGGCACTGACGAGCAGCAGCAGCGTTGACTGCGGCTGGTGGAAGTTGGTGACGAGCTTGCTGACGATCTTATAGTCATAGCCCGGGGCAATGATGATCTGCGTGCTGGAGTGGAGCACGTCTAGGTCATGACTCACCATCCATTGGAGCAGGGCCTGCAGGGCGCTCTTCGTGTCGAGCCGCTCGCCTTCCGCGATATCATAAGGCTCCCACTGACCGACGTGAAGGCCAGCTTCGCTCACCTCCGGTTCGGCTGCCGCCTTGAGGCCCATGTAGTAGAGGCTCTCGAGGGTGCGCACGCTGGTTGTGCCGACGGCGATGGCCTGACAATCGTGACGGATGATCTTTTCTATTGTTGCGCGCTTCACGCTGACATATTCGGTGTGCATCTCGTGATCGGCTATCTCCTCGCTCTTGACAGGCTTGAAGGTACCGGCACCGACGTGGAGTGTCAGCTCCTCACGGTCGATGCCGTGAGCATCGAGGGCCTGCAGGACGCGTTCGGTGAAGTGGAGCCCGGCCGTAGGGGCGGCCACGGAGCCGTTGATCTTCGAGTAGACCGTCTGATAGGTCGTCTTGTCGCTCTCCTGCGTCTCACGGTTCAGGTAGGGCGGAATGGGCAGTTCGCCCATCGTCTCGAGGATCTCGGCAAAGGAGACGTCGGCGGCGTCCCAGCTGAAGTCGACCCAATGGCTGGTGCCTACCTGATGGCCGCGCGTGGCGGTGATAGTGACGGCCCTGCCCTTCACGTCGATGGTCCGCCGCAGTGTGCCCTCCTTCCATTTTTTCAGGTTGCCCACCATGCAGAGCCATGCGCACTGGCCTTGCGTCTGGAACATGAGCTCGTAGTCAGTAGGCTGTGCCGGCTCAAGCAGGAACACCTCAATCAGGGCGCCTGTCTCCTTGCGGAAGTGGAGGCGCGCCTGAATCACTTTCGTGTTGTTGAAGACCATCAGGGCTCCCTCAGGCAGATAGGACGGGAGGTTCAGGAAGGTGTCCTCGCTGACCTCACCATGACGATAGACCAGCAGTTTCGAGTGGTCGCGCTCAGCCAAGGGGAACTTGGCGATGCGCTCGTCAGGGAGCGGATAGTTATAGTCGCTGATATGTATGTGTCGTGTATCCATGAATATTCATTACTTATTATATATAAAGGTAGCAGCACGCCCGCAGGATGGCATAGACGACGGTGAACAGCATGACGCAGACGACGGCGTCGACATCGGTGATCTGATAGCCGGTCGAAGTGTACTGGCTGGAAATATAGCTGCCTGTCGAGGCGATGCGACGGCTGATGCGATTGTGGACGAACCACATGGCCGTGCCGACGAAGCCGCCCCAGAGGAGGCCGCAGAGGACATCGCCAGGAAAGTGGACACCCAGGTACATGCGCGTCCAGCAGTTGAGCAGCGACCACGCCAGGAGTGCCACCGTCAGCAGCCGGCTGCGCACCAGCAGGGAGAGGAAGACGGCCAGGCTGAACGTGTTGGAGGCGTGCGACGAGAAGAACCCGAAGTTGCCGCCGCGATAGCCGTTGACCACGTCGACCAGCATGCCGATCTCCGCGTCGCGCGCCGGGCGCCATCGGCCCACGAGGGGCTTGACGATCATATCGTTGAGCGAGCCGGCCAGTAAGACGCACAAAAGGGCGAAGGTGATGATGAGCACGACCTTCTGGATGCTGTCGTTGTTCTTGATGACGAGATAGATCAGCGCGGCGTAGAGGGGAATCCACGTTGGTCCTGCCGTCAGCGTCTTCACCAGTCCGTCGAGGAACAGCGAGTCGCTGCCGTTGATGGCGAGCAGCAGTTGCTTGTCGAGCCCTATCAGATATGCCAGATCCATTCCTTATTCCTAATAGCTACGGATTAAATCACCTCTATCTGCTTCGCCTCGACCCAGCCCTGCTTGCCGTCGGGCACGCGGATCTCCTTCCAGTCGGCCATTGTGTTGTCGATGATGTCGACGCGGGTGCCTTCGTGTAGGATGAAGAGGTCGGTGCCGCCAACGGTGGGCGTGCTCTTGACGGGCACGGCCGACTCGAAGATGATGGCTCCCGAGCGATTGTCGGCCTGCTTCAGTTGCTGCCAGGCAAAGACGTTGCTCAACACGAGGACAACGAGCATCAGCAGTCCGCCGAAGAAGCCCACCTTGCGGAGCCACAGGGGATTGGTGAACAGATAGATCAGCAGGAGCACGATGGCAAGAGCCAGCGAGACGAGGGCCGTGCGGGCCCATCCGTCGGCGCTGGCCATGTTGACCACCGAGCGATACCACGTGGCGAAGAACATCTCCGACTCAGGGACAATCTTGTCGACGGTCTTCGAGCGGGCCATCTGAAGGTTGAAGCGGATGTCAGCATCGCCCGGGGCCAGCCGGAGCGCGCGCTCGTAGGCGAGGATGGCCCGCGGCATTTCCTCCATGCGGTAATAGCAGTTGCCGAGGTTATAGTAGAGCTCAGGGCTGACGCCCTCGCTGAGCAGCTGCTCGTATGCTTCGGCTGCCTTCTGATACTGGCCGTCGACGTAGGCGCTGTCGGCTTCAGCCTTCGTGGCAGCATTGGCGGCCGTGGCCACCAGCAGGAGCAAGAGCGTCACGACGGCGGTCTTCGTCGACTTCTGCTTCGATGTGCGCTTCATGCCTCCTTCGATTTTCTCAATGGCCGTGATGGCCTTATCGTAGACTTTCTCCATATTGCCTTTCGGATCGCCAGGGGCATAGCGCTCAAACTCGCACTCGTCGATGGCTTCGAGGAACTGGCCGATGGTCTCGCTGTCGACCTGTCGCTCAGCAAGCCGCTCGGCGATATTTTCGCGCGAGAGCTGCTCAACGCTGATGTTGAGCTTGTCGCCGACGTAGCCCCAAAGGGCACGCAGGGCCTCGTCGTAGAACTCGCCCGGCTTGTTGTCGTGCATCAGTCCGGCGGCCTTCTTGAGGCGCTTCGTGGCCACCTTGTTAGCCTTGCCGGCACGCGTTTTCACCACGTCGGCATTGCTGATGGCACGCTGGCGGAAGATGACAAAGAGCGAGATGAATACGAGCACGAGCAGGGCCATCAGCCCCCAATAGAGCGACGAGCCGAAGAAATGCTCGTCAGCGGAGTGCTGACGGACGTTGCCGAGCTTGATGTGGCGAATGTCCTTGGCCAGCATCTGGACGTCCTCCTGGCGGGTGAAGTCCTGAATGCTTGACTCGCCGCCCTCGCCCTTGGCCACGTCGAGCGTGAAGCCCTCGGTGGTGAGCGTCTTGTAGGCGCGCTCCTGGGTGTCGTAGTAGACGTATTGCAGGGCGGGAATCTCGAACTTGCCCTGATGACGCGGCACGGCGAGGTATTCGTAGACGACGGAGCCCTCGACGCCACTGGCCGTCAGGCGCGTCTTGTCGGTGGTCTTGGGATCATAGACGTCGAAGTCTTTGGGGAACTTCACGTCGGGCTGCTTCAGCAACTGGAGGTTGCCGATGCCGGAGACGGTCACTTTCAGCGTGATCGGGTCGTTAGCCTTCACCTCCGTCTTGTCAATCTCAGCCTTGACGTTCAGACGCCCCACTCCACCCGAGAAGCCTGCCGGACGGGCGGGCAGCGGGTCGACCTGGATCTCGACGGCTGGTGCGACGATGGCCTTCTTGACCTCCGTATAGCCCGAGCCACCGTTGAAGAAGGCCTCGAAGGGGTCGACGTAGCGGTTCTGCTGCATGACGATGCCGTTGAACGTGATGCTGGGGATCTGGAGCTTGCCCGTGATCTGGGGGAACATGACGTACTGGCTCCATGTGACGGTCTTATACGGGCGGCCGTTGAACTCCTCCACCTTGAAGCTCTTCTCCTGCGGCAGGGGCACCTCCTGGGTGTGGAATCCCTTCAGGTCGGGCATCTTGCCCTCAAGCTGCGTAAGGCTGACGAGGGTGTAGACCTTATACGTGAGCAGGACGGGCTCCTGTTCGACGACACGCTTCTTCGACGCGCTGACGCGGATGAAGAGGTCGCTGCCCGAGATGGGCGTGCCGGAGGGACGCGTCTCGGTGCGTGGCTGCCCACCTTGTGAGCCTCCCTGATGGGCCCCGGAGCCTTGCTGCTGGGGCTGACCCGTCACCTGTATCTTCACCGTGTTCGACGTCACCTGCTTCCCTTCGACGGTGATGGTGGCGGGGGGAATGGTGAACGTGCCGTTCTTCATGGCACTGAGGATATAGGTATACGTGATGGTCGACGTCTGCGAGGTCTTGCCGTTAATCATGCTGAAGCTCGACTGGCGCGACGTGCTCGGACCCATCAACACCTCGAAGGCGTCACTGGGAATCTGTCCGATGCGGAATCCGCTGACGTCGTGGGAGTTGACGGTGTAGGTCAGTCGGAACTGCTGGCCAGGGGCCACCTGTTGCGGGGCGTTGGCCGTTAGCGTCTGGGCAGCGAGGCCCATGACCATAAGTTGTACGAACGAAATGATTAAGAATAATTTCTGTTTCATCGCTTATTCATTTGTCTGTTTTCTGGAAAGCACCGCTTTACATTGAATGAAGTGCCGCTTTGACCATGACGAAGGACCGCTTCGAACGTGACGAAGGACCGCTTCTCCAGGGTGAAAGGACTGCTTCGTTTCTACCAGTTCTTTTCTATCTTGCGACGCTGGGGCTGCTTCTGGGCATCCTTCAGCCGCTCCTGTGTCTTCTTCTCCTGCTGCATGGCAGCCTGGAGGAGCTGCTCGGCGTTCTCCTTGCTCATCGGAGGCTCCTGCTGCTGTTGCTCATCCTGCTGCTGTTGTTGCTGTTGCTGCTTGTCCTGTTGTTGCTGGTCCTGCTTCTGCTGGTCGCCGTTCTGATCCTTGTCCTGGCCCTGCTGGTTCTGATTCTGAGGGTTGTCCTTCTGCTGTTTCTTGCAGACGGCCAGGTTGTAGCGGCTCTCGTCGTCGTTGGGATTGTTGCGCAGGGCCTGCTTGTAGGCCTCGATGGCCGTGCCATAGTCCTGGGCGGCCTGATAGAGCACGCCCACGTTGTGGTAGGCCTGGGCCTTACGGATGGGGTTCTCCTCGAGCTCGGCTGCCTTCATCAGCGCAGGCACCTGATTCTTGATAGCCGTCGTGTCGACCTGCTGCCACTGCTGCGGGAAGAGCGACGTGGCGTAGTTGTACATGGCGGGCGCATAGGTGGAGTCGGCCTGCAGGGCCTTGAGATAGGTGACTGAGGCCTCCTGCCGCTTGTCAGCCCGATACTGGCGGTTGCCCTGGCGTACGAGTTTGCGCACCTGTTTCTGGCCGATCTGTGCCGAGGCGGCGGTGGGCAGGGCGAGTGCGAGGGCTATGATGAGGAAAAGTCGGATGTGGTTCATTTCTTGAATAGTTTAATGTTCTTCAACAAGGGGTTCTTGCGGTCAAGGATGCACACCTCGAGAATGAGCAGCAGCAGGGCCAAGAGGCCTACCTCCTGGAACCGCTCGGCATATTCGCTGTAGACGGTCGACTCCTGATGCTGCAGCTTCGAGAGCTCCTCGTCGAGCATCCGCTGCGCGTTGCTGTTGTTCTCCACATGGATATACGCGCCGCCGCCGGCCTTGGCGACCTCGCGGCACATGTCCTCATTGAGCTTCGACATGACGGTCTCGCCCTTGTTGTCAATCATATAGCTGCCTGTCTGCGGGTCGGGCACGGGGGCGCCTTTCGTCGAGCCGACGCCCAGCAGATAGATGTTGCGCCCCTGCTTCTTGGCCTCCTCGGCCGCTTCGGTGGCTCCGCCCTCATGGTCCTCACCGTCAGTAATGACGATGATGGCCTTGCCGACTTTCTCCTGCTGGGTGAAGCTGCGCGAGGCGAGCGAGATGGCTCCTGCGAGGTCGGTGCCCTGGTTCTGGATCATCGTGGGGTCGATGCTGCTGAGGAACATCTTGGCCGAGACGTAGTCGCTCGTGATGGGCAGCTGTACAAAGGCGTCGCCAGCAAAGACAATCAGGCCGATCTTGTCGTCAGTGAAGTTGTCGACAAGGTTCTCGACCATCATCTTCGCACGGTCCAGTCGGCTGGGCACGACGTCCTTGGCGCGCATCGAGTTGCTGATGTCGATGGCAATGACGGTCTCGATGCCCGAGCGCTTCTCCTCGCCGATCTTCTTGCCGTCCTGCGGACGAGCCAGCATGACGATGAGCAGGGCCAGGGCAGCCTCGAGCAGCCAGAACTTGACGCCGGGCCGCCAGCGCGACACGTCGGGCATCAGCTGGCGCAGCAGCTCCGGGTCGCCGAACTTGCGCAGGCGGCGCTTCTGCCGGCTGTAGGTGATGAGTCGTATCAGGGCCAGCACGACGACGGCGGCGAGCAGATACAAGTATTGTGGGTCTTGGAATCTGAACATGGTTAGGGTATCCTCCTGAATATGGTTATACGAAGAAGAATCTCGAGCAGCAGGGCCAGCACGGCGCCGAGGGCGAAGGGCTGGTAGGCCTCATATTTGCGGTTGATGCGCTGCACGTTGAGCTTCGACTTCTCGAGCTTGTCGATTTCCTGATAGATGTTGCGCAGCTCCTCGGCATTGGTGGCACGATAGAACTGGCCCTTCGTCTCGCGGGCGATGTCGCCGAGCGTCTTCGTGTCGATCTCGACCGGCACCTGCACGTACTGCACGCCGCCACCCACCTGCATGGGATACGGGGCCGTGCCGTTGGTGCCCACGCCGATGGTGTAGACGCGGATGCCCATACTGCGGGCTATCTCGGCAGCCGTCATGGGCGAGATGTCGCCCCGGTTGTTGGAGCCGTCGGTGAGCAGGATGACCACGCGGCTCTTGGCCTTCGAGTCCTTCAGTCGGCTGACGGCGTTCGCCAGTCCCATGCCGATGGCGGTGCCGTCCTCGATGAGCCCCTTGGCAGCTATGTCGGTGCGCACGTTCTGCAGCAGCGAGAGCAGCGAGGCGTGGTCGATGGTCATGGGGCACTGCGTGAAGGCCTCACCGGCAAAGATGGTCAGTCCGATGTTGTCGTCAGGACGGTCGCTGATGAACGACGAGGCAACGGCCTTGGCTGCCTCCAGACGGTTCTTGATGCCCTGCGAGCGGTCCTTCAGATCCTCAGCCAGCATCGAAGTCGACACGTCGATGGCCAGCATGATGTCGATGCCCTCGACGGTCTCGTTCTTCCATGAGTTGTGGGTCTGCGGGCGGGCCAGGGCGACGACCAGCAGCGTGAAGGCCAGCAGGCGCAGCAGCAGCTGCACCGGCATGAGCACGACGCGCCATGAGCGGGGCGCGAAGCGGAAGGCCTGCGTGTCGGCCATGCGGATGGTGGGCTCGCTCTTCTTGCGATACATCACGTACCATATTATATATGGCAGGATGAGCAGCAATAGCAGCAGATATTCTTTATTGGCAAATTCCATATTGATGCTTCAACTTTAGAGTAACTGAACGACGGTGATGACGACGTAGAGGAAGAGCACCAGCGACATGAGCAGCAGATAGCCGATGGCCATCTTGAGCAGGAAGCGGCTCGACTGCGAGCGCTTCTGTTCGGCGGTGAGCTCCTCGCGAACGACGCGCTCGCCCGTCTCGGCCTGGGGCGTCTCAATCTTCGTCTGATTGATGAACTCGACGGCGTTGACCAGGTTGGCGTCGTTCTCGTTGATGAGTGTCGAATATTTGGCAAACTTCACGAGGTCGGCCGTCTGGAACAGCTGGCGCAGCTCGTCGAGCGACTTCGGGTCGTCGGTGGACATCAGCCGCTGGATAATCTCCGACGAGGTCATCTCCATGGCCGAGAAGCCGTAGCGCTCCTCGATGTAGTGGCGCAGCGTGTCGGTCAGACGCGTGTAGTATTCCTTCGGGTCCTCAGCCTGAGCCATGTGCTCGGCCTTGATCTCCTCGATGGCCTCCATAGCCTTCTGGTGCGGCGGGATGCGCTTGACGATGCGTATGCGGGCGATGACGGGCTTGTTGTCGCGCAGTCGCAGGTAGAGGTAGTACGACAGGGCCAGCAGCACGAGCATGAGCACGCTCAGCCAGAAGGGCAGGCGCCAGTCGTCCCACGAGAAAGGATTGTCCTGCACGGTCTTGGGTCCGTAGTAGCGGGGCCCCTGGAACTCGTCGATGAAGGTGGTGTCGATGTCGACGTTCAACACCTTCAGTGCCAGCTTATTGGCTTCATATTCCTTACCATCCACTTTAACCTTGAACGGGGGCAGATAGTAGAGTGTGTCGTCAAACGAGGTCAGCACGTAGCCACGCTGATAGCGCAGCATGCCGTCGTCGGCCTTCTCCGTCGGCATCTCGATGGCACCGAGGAATTCGATGCCGGCAGGCAGCTGGGCCTCCTTTGGAAACTCCACCTCGGCGTCCTTGCCGGCTGTGGCCGTGACGGTCAGCTGCACCTGCTGGCCGATGAGGATCTCAACGGCCGAAATGCTCGACTCGACCTTCACCTGAGCCCCCACGGAAGTGGCCGCAAGCGTCAGCAACATCAATACGTTTATGATGCGTTTCATCAAATATCTATTATCTTTTATCTCTTATCTATTATCTTCTCTGAAACAGTCCCATCATCGACTTGACGTAGTCCTCGTCGGTGGCGATGGTGACGCTGTCGACGTTGCTCTTGGCGAAAGTCTCCTTCAGGTCCTGCTGACGCTGAAGCCATTGCTTGTGATAGGCTTCGCGCAGACGGCGGCTGCCCGTGTCGATATATTGCTCGAAACCGGTCTCTGCATCGACGACCTTCATCAGTCCGACGTCGGGCAGTTCGCGGGCACGCTTGTCGTAGACCTGGATGGCGACGACGTCGTGCTTGCGGTTGGCTATCGTGAGCTGCTGCTCGAACGACTGGCGGCTGTAGAAGTCGCTCATGATGAAGGCGGTGCAGCGGCGCTTCGACACGCCTGTGAGGAACTCGACGGCCTGGGCCACGTCGGTGCGGCGGCTCTCAGCATGGAAGTCGAGCATCTCGCGGATGATGTAGAGGATGTGCTTGCGGCCCTTCTTGGGGGGAATATACTTCTCCACACGGTCAGAGAAGAAGATGACGCCGATCTTGTCGTTGTTCTGGATGGCCGAGAAGGCCAGCGTAGCGGCAATCTCGGTCACCATGTCGCGCTTCATCTGGCGCTGCGTGCCGAAGTCGAGCGAGCCGCTGACGTCGATGAGCAGCATGACGGTCAGCTCGCGCTCCTCCTCGAACACCTTGACGTAGGGCTTGTTGAAGCGTGCCGTCACGTTCCAGTCGATGTCGCGCACGTCGTCGCCATACTGATACTCGCGCACCTCCGAGAAGGCCATACCGCGGCCCTTGAAGGCCGAGTGGTACTGGCCGGCGAAGATGTTGGAGCTCAGGCCGCGCGCCTTGATCTCGATCTTGCGGACTTTCTTGATGATTTCCGATGTTTCCATCAGGGCACTTCCACCTTGTTGACGACTTTCGAGACGATTTCCTCGCTGGTGACGTTAGAGGCTTCAGCCTCGTAGGTCAGGCCAATGCGATGGCGCAGCACGTCGTGGGCCACGGCTCGGACATCCTCGGGCACGACGTAGCCGCGACGCTTGATGAAGGCGTAGGCACGTGCGGCCTTGGCCAGGTTGATCGATGCACGCGGCGAACCGCCGAACGAGATCATGTCCTTCAGGTCCTTCAGCCCGTAGCGGTCGGGATAGCGTGTGGCGAAGACGATGTCAGCGATGTACTGCTCGATCTTCTCGTCGATGTAGACCTCGCGCACCACCTCGCGCGCCTTCAGGATCTCCTGTGCCGTCGTGACGGGGCGCACCTCGGGCAGTCCGGCGCCGATGTTCTCGCGGATGATCTTCTTCTCCTCGTCAATCGTGGGATAGTCGATGACCACCTTCAGCATGAAGCGGTCCACCTGGGCCTCGGGCAGCGGATAGGTGCCCTCCTGCTCGATGGGGTTCTGGGTAGCCATGACGAGGAAGGGGCTGGGCAGGTCAAAGGTCTCGCTGCCGATGGTGACCTGCTTCTCCTGCATGGCCTCGAGCAGTGCGCTCTGCACCTTGGCGGGAGCGCGGTTGATCTCGTCGGCCAGCACGAAGTTGGCGAAGATGGGGCCCTTCTTGGTGAGGAATCGCTCGTCCTTCTGCGAATAGATCATGGTGCCGGTGACGTCGGCGGGCAGCAGGTCGGGCGTAAACTGTATGCGGCTGTATTTAGCGTCGATGAGCTGTGCGAGGGTCTTGATGGCCAGGGTCTTAGCCAGACCCGGCACGCCCTCGAGCAGGATATTGCCGTCGGAGAGCAGTCCGATGAGGAGTGAGTCGACGAGGTGTTTCTGACCTACGATGACGCGGTCCATGCCACTGGTCAGGTTGGTGACAAATGCGCTTTGCTGTTCAATCCGCATGTTGAGTTCGCGGATGTCGATGTTTTCTGCCATTGTGTGTTAGTCTTATTTATTTTTACGTAAGTTCTTCTTCCATTCCAGCTTCGGGATCTTGATCTCCTGGCCGGGGGTGAGCGGCTGGCTCGACTTCAGGCCGTTGAGGGCTTCGACGTAGCACTCCATGTCGGGACCGAGGTAGCGACGTGAGATCTGCTTGAGACTCTCGCCTGCACGGGCCTTCACCGTCTCCTGGACGCCGATGATGCGATAGGCTCCCAGGCGCACGCGGGCGTCCATATCCTCATATTTCTGCGAGTCAAAAGCGGGCACGGCGGCTGTGGCGGGGGCTACGGGCTCTGCGGCGGCCGGCTCCTCGGCCACCTCGGCCTGCACGGTTTCCGGCTCAGCGACGACGGGCGCTACAACGGCGGTGTCAGCCGACGGCTGGGCCACGGCTGTCGTGTCGGCCACCTGCTCGGCCTTCTGTATCTCTTCGGGCTCGGTCGATGCAGTCGTCTTGGCAAAGAGATAGCCAAGGAGGAAGCCGCCGATGGCTGCCAGGAGAATCCATAGCCAGGGGAACGGCTGTTTTTCGGGTGCTGACGTCAGCGGAGCAGCGACGACGGGCTCAGGCTTAACAGCGGGCTCAGGCTTAACAACGGGCTCGGGTTCAGGCACAGGCTCAACGACAGGCTCGGGTTCGGGTTCAGGCTCAGGTTCAGGTTCTGGTTCTACGACAGGCTCGGGCTCTATAATGGGCTCAGGTTCGGGCTCGACAATAGGTTCGGGCTCAGGCTCAACAACCGGCTCAGGCTCTGCAACCGGCTCCGGCTCAACAACCGGCTCAGGCTCAACAACTGGCTCCGGTTCAACGACCGGCTCGGGTTCGGGCTCCGTCTCGCCGACGATCTCCTCCTGCGGCATATCGTCGAACTCCACGCCGTCGTTGAGTGCGACGGTCTCGAACTGCGAGAAGGGCTTGTTGACGAGCTCCTTCATGGCAGCATCGGGGGTGAACGAGAGCTTCGAGTGGCTGTCGATGACGACGCGCTCACCCGTGTTGACGTTGACACTCTCGCGGGCTCCGACGCCCACGACCTTAAACGTGCCCAGCCCTTTGATCTTCACTTGCTTGTCGGCGTCGAGGCCCTTGTGGATGGTTTCGATGATGGCGTCGATGAAGAAGGCAGCCTCGCGCTTGTCGAGCCCGTGCTTCTCCATGAGTCGGGAAGCCAGGTCGGTCAGGTTTCGCTTACTCATACCTCGGCTCCTCCTTTCTTTATCTTATCGCGCAACAGCATGTTGGGACGGAACGAGAGCACCAACTTGGGCGGCACAAGCATGCGCTGGCCCGTGTTGGGGTTGATCATCACGCGTTCAAGCTTCTTCTTCACCTCGAACAGCCCGAAGCCTGTCAGCTGGATGCTGTCGCCTTCGAGGAAACTGTCGCCCATGGCCGTGATGAGGGTGTTCATCATGCGCTGAGTTTCGTCCTGACGCAGGCCCGTTCGTGCGGCCAGGTCGGCAATAAATTCCTTGTTGTTCATATCTCTTCTTGTACTATAGTGGCATAGAGGTCGAACTCCTCGGCCTCCGTGATTCTTGCTTTATAATAGTGCCCCACCTGGAGCCGGCCCTCGCTGCTATGGATGAGCACCTCGGGGTCGACCTCGGGCGAGCAGTATTCCGTGCGGGCGATATAGTAGTCGCCCTCCTGGCGGTCGATGACGACGGTCATCACCTGCCCGATCTTCGCGGCCTCCACCTCGGCGCTGATCTGCTGCTGCAGCCGCATCAGGCGGTCCAGGCGGCGCTGCTTCACGTCCTCGGGCACGTCGTCCTGATAGTGCTCAGCCGAGTAGGTGCCGTCCTCCTCCGAATAGGCGAAGGCGCCCATGCGCTCGAAGCGGGCCCATCGGGTGAAGTCGAGCAGCTGCTGGAAGTCGTCGTCCGTCTCGCCGGGGAATCCCACCATGAGCGTCGTGCGGATGTGCAGTCCGGGCACCTCGCGACGCATGCGCTCAATGAGGTCGATGGTCTCCTGGCGGGTGACGTGGCGCTGCATGCGGCTGAGCATGTGGTCGCTGATGTGCTGCAGGGCGATGTCGAGGTAATTGCAGACGTTGTCGTTCTCGCGGATGACGCGCAGGAGGTCCCAGGGGAAGTGGGTCGGATAGGCATAGTGGAGCCTGATCCAGCGGACGCCCTCAATCTTGGCCATGCGCTCGATGAGCTCCGCGATGCGCTGACGGCCGTAGAGGTCGACGCCATAGTAGGTCAGCTCCTGAGCGATGATGTTGAACTCGCTGACGCCGCGGCCCACGAGCGTCCTGACCTCGTCGAGGATCTCCTCCATCGGGCGGCTCTGGTGGTGACCCGTGATGAGCGGTATGGCGCAGTAGGCGCAGTGGCGGTCGCAGCCCTCCGAGATCTTGATGTAGGTGTAGTGCGGGGGCGTGGTGAGCTTTCTGTCAGAACCATTTTCCTCTCTACGCTCTACATTAGTCAGATCAGAGAGCAGCTGCTTATAGTTGAACTTGCCGTACCATCCGTCGACCTCGGGAATCTCTTCCTCGAGCTCAGCCAGATAGCGCTCCGACAGACAGCCCATGACGTAGACGCGGTCCACCTCGCCCAGCCGCTTGCGCTCCGTCTGCTCGAGGATGCAGTTGATGCTCTCCTCCTTGGCGTCGGCGATGAATCCGCACGTGTTGACGACGACGATGCGGCCCTGAGGGTCCTCGGCGTCGTGGGTCACGCTGTAGCCATGAGCCTCAAAGAGGCCCATGAGCATCTCGCTGTCTACGAGGTTCTTCGAGCAGCCCAGCGATATAAAGTCTATGGTCGGTTTATTCTTCACTCTTCACTTATCACTCTTGAACAGGCTGTCGACAAAGTCGCGTTTGTTGAAGAGCTGCAGGTCAGTCATGCCCTCGCCCAGTCCGATATACTTCACGGGCACCTTCAGCTGGTCTGAGATGCCAATGACGACGCCGCCCTTGGCCGTGCCGTCGAGCTTGGTGATGGCGAGCGACGTGATCTGCGTGACGGCAGCGAACTGGCGGGCCTGCTCGAAGGCATTCTGTCCGGTAGAGCCGTCGAGCACGAGCAGCACCTCGTCGGGAGCCGTCGGGAGCACCTTCTTCATCACGTCCTTGATCTTCTTCAGCTCGTTCATCAGGCCCACCTTGTTGTGCAGACGGCCAGCCGTGTCGATGATGACCACGTCGGCTCCGTTGGCCACGGCGCTCTGCAGCGTGTCGAAGGCCACGGAGGCCGGGTCGCTGCCCATCTGCTGCTTCACCACGGGCACGCCGACGCGCTCGCCCCAGATGCAGAGCTGCTCGACGGCGGCCGCACGGAACGTGTCGGCAGCGCCCAGGTAGACCTTCTTGCCGGCCTCCTTGAACTGCCAGGCCAGCTTGCCGATGGTCGTCGTCTTCCCCACCCCGTTGACGCCCACGACGAGGATGACGTAGGGCCTATGGTCGGTGGGCAGGTCCCATTCGTCCATGTCGGTCGTATTGTTCTCTGCCAGCAGGGCGGCGATCTCCTCGTGGAGGATGTTGTTCAGCTCGCTCGTCGACACATACTTGTCGCGGGCCACGCGCTCCTCAATGCGGCTGATGATCTTGAGCGTCGTGTCGACGCCCACGTCGCTGGTGATGAGCACCTCCTCGAGGTTGTCCAGCACGTCGTCGTCGACCTTCGACTTGCCAGCCACGGCGCGCGCCAGTTTGTCAAACACCGACGTCTTGGTCTTCTCCAGCCCGCGGTCGAGTGTCTCCTGCTGTTTTTTCTTGTTGAATAATCCGAAAAATCCCATAATGCTTTTTGTATGCAATGCGTTTACACGCTTATATTAGCGTGCAAAGGTACTAAAAAAAGCGGACATATGCAAGAGTTATAACATTTCTTTACCACGTTTTCATATCATTAAGTGCGCTAAATCAATTTTTACACATCGATGAAACGGGGGAAAAGTGCCGCCTTTACGTGAAATAAAGCGGTGTTTTTCTTCACGAGAAGCGGTGCTTTTCTGTGAGAGAAGCGGTGCTTTTCTGTGAGAGAAGCGGTGCTTTTCTGCGAGAGAAGCGGTGCTTTAACCGTCGCCCGCGACTGTCGTCGTGCGGTCGGCGAGCAGGAGGTCGGCCAGGTCGGTGTTGGGCGGGAACTGCTCGAGGGCGTCGGTGATGGTGAAGCTGACGCCCTCGGCCTGACGGAGACGGCGCTGCCAGTCGGCATAGCAGCCGCTGTCGGGGAAGACGGCGACGCGGCGCCCACGCAGCGCCGCGAGCTTGTCGGGGGTCAGGCCCTTGCAGCCACTGGCCGCGAGCCACACCACGTCGGGGCGCAGGGCGGCCATGAGCAGGGCCGTCTTCTCGCCCTCGACGAGGCCCACCTGAGCCTCGGGGCGCTGCCGCAGCAGATGTTCGCCGAAGAAGCACTGGCGTAGCTCGAAGTCGGGCGGCAGTCGCTTCTGGCGGATGAGCCGTGCGTGCACCCACGACTGATAGTCACGGCGATGACCGTCGTCGCGATAGCGCATGATATGGCCCGAGCGGACGCGCCCCTCGAGGTCGATCTGCCAGTAGATGACGTCGCCCCGACGGGTGCCTCCGAGGCGATAGTCGGCGACGACTTTAGCGACGTCAGCTTCACTTAATCTTAATATATGTAAACACGTATCAGTAAACCAATTACGAAACGTGCTGCCGCACTCCATGCTCCGCTCTACATACACCATCGGGAGGGGCATGAGCGGCTTCTTCTGAGGCACCTTCTGAGCCACGGGCGGACGGGCGTCACGGGCGTCATGGTCGGGTTTTAGCCAGGGGTGGTCGTGAAAGAATTCCGAGGGTCGGAGGTGGTAGCCGCACGACTGTTCATGGTCGCATCGGCCACAGGTGTCGCTGACGTAGGCACAGTTGTTCTGCGTGTCGACATAGCGCACGAAGCAGTGGCGGCGCCCACACTGCGGGCACGTCGTCTTCTGCTGTCGGCGGCCCGTCACCCGGGGCGAGTCGAGCCGGTATCGATAGTCGTTCGTGTTGTTCATCATTTGCGATGTCTGAGGTGTTAAAATGGTCGGTTGGAACATTCCTATCAGCAGGCTGACAGCTGCCTGAGCGTCCAACCGTCCAAACCCATAAGTATATGGGGATTTGGACGGATTAGACGGTTCAGGCACGCGTCAGAACGGCATCTTCTCATAGCCCGCCAGACTGACGAGTCCGTTCTGCTCAGTCATCGTGAAGCCGATCTGGCTCTTGATGAAACTCGAGGCAGTGCTGCGACTGATGTCAGCCCGCTTCTGAAGCTCCTTGCGGAGGTCGGGCTTCGCCATGCAGCCGCCGTGCTCCTTGATGATGTCGGAGGCATGCTTCAGCCGCTCGGCACGACGCTCGTCGTAGATCTCCTTCAGGCGGGCCGACGCATCCTGAAGATGCTGCTCATTGCGCAGCTGGAGCAGCTCGTCGGCAGGCTGCAGATGGCCCTCGGCATCGAACGTGATGGCCCACTGAGGCATGGCGCCGTGGCGGGCGTCGGAGGTGGTGACGACGATGACGTCCTTCTGCTTCTGACACTGCAGCACGGTGCCCGACTTCTGCGCCAGGACGGTGCCCAGGTGGCCGCGCATGTTCTGGTCGTCGATCGCCTTGTTCTCGTGGAGCACGTTGACGATGGCACACTCAAACTCGTCGCACATGACGAGCAGGTCGTGGACCAGCTGGCGCGAGGCCACCTCGTCGTTGAACGAGTCGACATAGTCGACCAGACCGTCGATGACGACCACCTGCGGGCGCACCATGTCGATCATCTCGCGCGTGTCGGCCACGAGCGTGTCGTAGCTCAGGCGGCGCAGCGTGAAGAGCCACAGGCGGTCGTCGAGCGTCGCGTCGCTGACGCCCGACATGAGCTTCACCTCGTCGAGCACCAGTCGCACGTCGGCTGCCTGCTGCTCCGTGTCGAGGAAGAGCACGCGCGGCGACTTCAGCAGCGACTGGACGCGCCCCTGCTCACCGCCGAGCAAGGCTGCCGCACACCACTTCAGCATGGCGCTCTTGCCGCTCTTCTGCTTGCCCTTGACGGCGTGGATGTCCTTCAGGGCGAAGAAGCCGACGCCGTCGACGGCGAGCGTGAACTGCTCGGGCTCCACCACCGTGTCGCTCTTGATGCGCAGCGCCTCGAGCTGCTGGCGGCGCTCCCGGCGCTTCTGCTCCTCCTCGGTGGGCTGGCTGAGGGCCTGGGCCACGATGGTCTCCGCCGTCTGAATGTTCATCACTGGTTGTGTGTTCATCACTGGCATTTCCTTCGGGGCTTCCGACGATGGAATCGGCTGCCCTGCTTTCATCTTGCTGTTCACGTCCTTAGAGTTCATGACTCAAGCTTGACCGTTAAAGGGTGAACATCCTTTAGCGTTCCCCGCTCAGTGTGAAGGATGCTTACACACCTTGCGGGCGGAAACCACGCTGGGGTTTGCTCCCGATGATTAATCGGCTGCAAAGGTAATACACGAAATCGGGATTGCAGCCGCCCAACGGGCGAGACATAGGGCGAGACATAGGGCGAGACTGCAGGCGAGACTGCAGGCGAGATTGCAGGCGAGATTGCAGGCTGCATCTTTTTGGAGCCCTATACGTACAAATACAGGATCAGTCTCAAATGACAGTTGCAAATCATGCGCAACTGTCATTTGAGACTGATCCCCCAAAAACGGAAATGAACTAAAGAAGCGGTCCCTACTGAGCCTCTTCGGGCGAAGCTGCCTCCTGGGCAGACGCATCCGTGGCTTCGGCCGGCATGTCGCTGACCTCCGCACCGAGCGAATCGACCGCCTCAGCGTCGTCGAGATAGTGCAGCTCGGACTGTGGCGGCGCATAGCAGGCCACGAGCATCAGCGGCGAGGCGAAGCCGAGGGCATAGAGCAGGCCCCTCAGCAAGCGGCTCTGGAATGTACGGAACCTCTTACTCATATTTCTCTTTGTCAGAAGGTTGCCTTGAACGACATGTCGAGACCCTTGACGCTGTGGGTCAGCGCTCCGACGGACACGTAGTCGACGCCCTGCTCGGCATACTGGCGGATGGTGTCGAAGGTGATGCCTCCGGACGACTCCGTCTCGTAGCGGTGGTCGATGAGGCGGACAGCCTTGCCGGTGTCCTCGACGGTGAAGTTGTCGAGCATGATGCGGTCGACGCCGCCGTGGTCGAGCACCTGCTGGAGCTCGTCGAAGGAGCGCACCTCGATCTCGATCTTCAGGTGGAGTCCCTTCTCCTCGAGATAGCGGTGGCAGCGGTCGATGGCATTGGTGATGCCTCCGGCAAAGTCGACGTGGTTGTCCTTGAGCAGGATCATGTCGAAGAGTCCGATGCGGTGGTTGCAGCCGCCACCGATCTTGACGGCCTGCTTCTCGAGCATGCGCATGCCAGGGGTGGTCTTGCGTGTGTCGAGCACGCGGGTGCCCGTGCCTTCGAGCAGCTTGACGTAGCGGTTGGTCATGGTGGCGATGCCGCTCATGCGCTGCATGATGTTGAGCATGAGGCGCTCCGTCTGGAGGAGCGAGCGCACGCGCCCCGTGACGATCATGGCGACGTCGCCCTTCTTGACGGGCGTGCCGTCGCCCATGAGCACCTCGACCTGCAGGTCGGGGTCGAATCTGCGGAACACCTCCTTAGCCACCTCGACGCCGGCCAGGATGCCGTCCTCCTTGATGAGCAGGCGCGAGCGGCCCATGGCGTCCTCGGGAATGCAGCAGAGGGTGGTATGGTCGCCGTCGCCGATGTCCTCGGCAAACGACAGGTCGATGAGTCGGTCGACCAGTTCTTCTACACTAAGCATGTTTTTTTAATGAATAATGTATAATGTATAATGTATAATGTACAATGTACAATTGTTACTCGAAGTAGATGCCCAGTCCGATGCGGATGCCGAAGCCGCTGTAGTCGCTGTGGTTCTTGAGGCTCTGGTTGTAGTAGACCTCAGGCTCAAGCGTGACGGTGCGGTTGAGGAAGAAAGCATAGCCGAGCTGGACGGTGGGCAGCAGGTCGTCGTAGCTGTGATGATGCACGTAGTTGGCTCCGGCACCGAGATAGAGTCCGTTCTGCTCGATGTAGTAGCGCAGTCCGGCGCCGAGGCTGAAGTCGTTGTAGCCGTGCTGACGATAGTCGTAGCCGATGTTGCCGGTGACCATCCAGTTGTCCTCAAAGAGATAGCCACCCTTGACCTGGCCGCCGAAGTTCCACTTCTCGCAGCCCGTATAGGACAGTCCGAGATTGGAGAAGCTGGCGCCGACATACACTTTGTCCTGGCCGAACGGCGGACGATCCTTCACTTGGGCAGCCACGGTCAGCGACATGACGAGTCCGCAGACGAGGAGCATGATTGATTTCTTCATAATTGATTGATGATTAAGGGGGTTATTGATTATTGTTAATGTTCTTTCTATACCACACGACGAACCAGCAGAAGGCCGCCACTGTGACGAGTCCGCCAATGGTGTAGGAGATGGTCTCGGGCAGTCCGAAGGCGATGTGCGACACGCAGAGGAACGAGGCGCAGACGCTGGTCATGAACAGGGCCGGGATGAGCGTGATGAGATAGGGCTTGCGGCGCTGTGCGAGATAGACGGTGGCGGCCCATAGCATGATGACCGAGAGCGTCTGGTTGCTCCATCCGAAGTATTGCCAGATGGTGTTGAAGCCGTTGGGATTCTCGACCTGCCAGAACAGCAGGGCCATCGACGCGGCGAAGAGGGGCAGGCCGATGAGCAGGCGCTTGGCGATGGGCTTCTGGCTGACGCCGAAGGCCTCGGCAATGATGAGTCGGGCGGAACGGAAGGCGGTGTCGCCGCTGGTGATGGGTGCTGCTACGACGCCGAGCACGGCGAGCACGCCGCCGACGATGCCGAGCCAGTGGTTGCACATGATGTTGACCACGGCCGGAGCCGACGTATGGAAGCCGTTGTTGCCGACGGCCTCGATGATCTCGTAGCCGGGAGCGGGATTGCCATAGAAGAAATACATCGAGACGGTGCACCAGACGAGGGCGACGATGCCTTCAGTGATCATCGAGCCATAGAAGACGGGGCGGCCCATGCGCTCCGACTTGAGGCAGCGGGCCATCAGGGGGCTCTGGGTGGCGTGGAAGCCACTGAGCGCGCCACAGGCGATGGTGATGAACAGGCAGGGATAGATCTGGTCGGTGAAGCCTTCGGGATCAGTCTCCATGCCCATGTTGCCGATATTGGTCCACAGCTCAGGCAGCTCGGGCCATGCGATGATCAGGGCGCCCATCAGTCCGGCAGCCATGAAGAGCAGCGAGAAGGCAAAGAGGGGATAGAAGCGCCCGATGATCTTGTCGATGGGCAGCATCGTGGCCAGCACGTAGTAGCAGAAGATGATGATGACCCACATGAAGGTGCCGCCGCCGAAGCCGTGCAGGATCTCCGCAGGACTGTAGACGAAGACCGTGCCGACCATGAGCAGCAGCACGACGCTGAAGACGAGCATCAGCCGCCGGGCACCGTTGCCCATGTACTGGCCGACGATTTCAGGACAGCTGGCGCCGTCGTGGCGCATCGAGAGCATGCCGACGAGATAGTCGTGGACGGCCCCCGCGAAGATGCACCCGAAGACAATCCAGAGGTAGGCCGAGGGGCCGAACTTGGCACCCATGATGGCTCCGAAGATGGGGCCCGTGCCGGCAATGTTCAGAAACTGGATCATGAAGACCTTCCATGACGGCAGGGCTATATAGTCGACGCCATCGGCCTTCGCGACGGCTGGTGTCACACGGTCGTCAGGTCCGAACACACGCTCCACGAACCGACCGTAGAGCAGATAACCAAGAAAGAGAGCCACGAGGCTCAGACAAAACGTAATCATGGTTGTTTTTTTCTCTTTTCGTTCTATTCGATGTGCAAAAGTAACGTTTTTATTTGAAATATGAAAAAAAAAACTTAACTTTGCACTTTAAAAAAAGAAAAAAGATGAAATACACCTTCGTATGGCTGCTTTTGCTGAGCATTTTCCTGCCCATGGCAGCCCAATCTCCCAAATATGAGGTGAGGGCTGTCTGGCTCACCACCATCGGCGGCATCGACTGGCCACGCTCGACCAAGGCTGACGAACAGAAGCAGGAACTGACGGCGACGCTCGACCGGCTGCAGCAGGCCGGCGTCAACACGGTGATGATCCAGGCCCGCGTCAGGGCCACGACAATCTATCCCTCGTCGATGGAGCCATGGGATGTCTGCATGACGGGCCAGGCCGGACGGTCGCCAGGCTACGATGCGCTCCAGCTCGTCGTCGACGAGTGTCACCGCCGCGGCATGGAGTGCCACGCGTGGGTGGTGACCATCCCTGTCGGCAAATGGAACAAGCTGGGCTGCCAGCAGTTGCGCAAGAAGTATCCGAAGCTGGTCCGCCACATCGGCGAGGAGGGCTATATGGACCCGGAGCAGCCGCAGACGGGCGACTACCTGGCTGAGATATGCCGCGAGATCGTCACGCGCTACGACGTCGACGGCATCCACCTCGACTATATCCGCTATCCTGAGACGTGGCCCAAGGGTCGCCGCACCACGCCGGCCGCCCAACGGCGCAGCTATATCACCGGCATCGTGCGCAAGATCCATGAGGCCGTCAAGGCCGAGAAGCCCTGGGTGAAGCTGTCGTGCTCGCCCATCGGCAAGCACGACGACCTGACGCGCTATAAGTCAGGCGGATGGAACGCCCGGTCGGCCGTCAGTCAGGATGCCCAGGCGTGGCTGCGTGAGGGACTGATGGACGCGCTGTTCCCCATGATGTATTTTCAGGGCAACAACTTCTTCCCCTTTGCCATCGACTGGCAGGAGCAGGCGGCAGGCCGCATCGTCTGCCCGGGACTGGGCATCTACTTCCTCGACCCGCGTGAGGGCAAGTGGACGCTGCCCGTCGTGGAGCGCGAGATGCACGTGCTGCGCCAGCTCGGCCTCGGCCATGCCTACTTCCGGTCGAAGTTCCTGACTGACAACGTGAAGGGCTTCTACGACTTTGCCGCCCGCTTCGATGAGGTGCCGTCCCTCGTGCCACCCATGACGTGGGCCACCGACGACGTGCCTGCAGCCCCCCGCCAGCTGAGTCTGGACGAGACCCTTCTCAGCTGGGATGCCGTGGACGACGGCAGCGGCGCACCTTATATGTTATATAATGTATATGGCTCGCTGACCTACCCCGTCGACACCGACGACCCGCACAACCTGATGGCCTGGCGGCTGACGTCGACGTCGCTCAACGTGCTGCCCGACCGCTACTATGCCGTGAGGGCCATGAACCGCTACGGCCTTGAGGGCCAGGCCGTGCAGATGGGCTCAGGCTCCGAGCCGCGCCATAAGCCGGTCAGCGGCAAGCAGCTCTATCGCGTGGGCAACAGCCAGCTCCGGCTGCCGCGCCCCTCGACGCTCGATGCCGCCTACATCGTCGTCGAAGACATGCAGGGACGCCAGGTCAGGGTGCTGCCCTGGACGCCGGCCATCGACCTCTCCGCCCTACCCGACGGCTTCTATCAGCTGCGGTCCATCGGCCGCAAGGGACGCAACCACCGGATGGGATTCCTCTATAAGCGACAGGAAAATTGAGGCCGCAAGGAAAATTTATTGGCTTTTCCGCTCTTTATTCGGTAAAAATGACTAATTTTGTAAGCGAATTGTTACAGGATTATGACAGAGAAGCTTGAATTTACGACTGAGGAGCGCCAGCAGGCTTTGGCGCTCTACGATCAGCTGAAGAATAAGATGGACGCATCGCTCTCACCTGACGACGAGAAGCTGATGCGCCGACAGCTCGACTGCGCCATCAGCGACGGACTGACCCATCGCGACGCCTTCGGGCTCAACCCTATCGTGACGAGCCTGCAGACGGCCCTGCTGGCTGTCGAGGAGATCGGGCTGCGCCGCGATGCCGTCATGGCCATCATGCTGCGGGCCTGCGCCGACCAGGAGTCGCTCACGGTCGACGACGCTGCCCGCCGCTTCGGGCCTGTCGTAGGCCGCATCCTCCACGGCCTGCGCCGCATTGAGGAGCTCTATCAGAACAACCCCGTCGCCGAGAGCGAGCGCGCCAACTTCGTGCGCCAGCAGGGCGAGAACTTCCGCAACCTGCTCCTCTCCTTCGCCGAGGACATGCGCGTCATCCTCATCATGATTGCCGACCGCGTCAACATGATGCGCCAGATCCGTGATGCCGAGAACGACGAGGCCCGCCGCATCATGAGCGAGGAGGCTGCCTATCTCTACGCCCCTCTGGCCCACAAGCTGGGCCTCTATAAGCTGAAGTCGGAGCTCGAGGATCTGTCGCTGAAGTATCTGGAGCACGACGCCTACTACATGATCCGCGAGAAGCTCAACGCGACGAAGAAGGCCCGCGACGCCTACATCGAGCGGTTCATCGGCCCCATAGAGAAGAAACTGACTGACGCCGGACTCAAGTTCCACATGAAGGGACGCACCAAGTCGATCCACTCCATCTGGCAGAAGATGAAGAAGCAGCACTGCCAGTTTGAGGGCGTCTACGACCTCTTTGCCATCCGCATCATCATCGACTGCCCGCCGGAGAAGGAGAAGATGAGCTGCTGGCAGACCTTCGCACTCATCACCGACATGTACACCTCCAACCCCAAGCGCATGCGCGACTGGCTCACGGTGCCCAAGTCGAACGGCTACGAGAGCCTCCACATCACCGTCCTGGGCCCGGAGGACAAGTGGGTCGAGGTGCAGATACGCACCGAGCGCATGGACGAGATAGCCGAGCGCGGCGTCGCGGCCCACTGGCGCTATAAGGGCGTCCGTCAGGCTGAGGGCGGCATGGACGAGTGGCTGGCCGGCATCCGCCAGATGCTGGAGCATGCCGACAGCGGCCTCGAGGCGATGGACAACTTCGTCGGCGAACTGCAGGAGGACGAGGTCTACGTCTTCACGCCCAAGGGCGACCTGATGCGGTTCCCCAAGGGGGCCACGGTGCTCGACATGGCTTACTATATCCACTCGAAGGTGGGGTCGGCCTGCACCGGGGCTCGCATCAACAACAAGCTGGTCACCTTCCGTCAGGAGCTGCGCTCCGGCGACCAGGTCGAGATCATGACGTCGACCACGCAGCGGCCCCGTCAGGAGTGGCTCCAGATCGTCAAGACGAGCCGCGCCAAGTCGAAGATCCGGCTGGCCCTCAAGGAGACGCAGCAGAAGGAGGCCCTCATGGTCAAGGAGATGCTCGAGCGTCGCTTCCGCAACCGCAAGATCGAGCAGGACGAGGCGCTCATGATGCGCACCATCAAGAAGCTCGGCTATAAGGAGACGAGCGACTTCTACCGCGACATCGCCCAGGGCACGCTCGACACGCAGACCGTCCTCGACCGCTACGTCGAGATGCAGCAGGGCGAGCGCGGCGTCACGGGCGACAACGTAGCCCGGTCGGCTGAGGAGTTCGTCCTCGAGGACCACCTCGCACCCGCGACGCCGCAGAACGACGACGTGCTCGTCATCGACCGCAACCTGAAGGGCATCGACTACATGCTGGCGCGATGCTGCAACCCCATCTACGGCGACCCCGTCTTCGGTTTCGTCACCTCCGGCGGCGGCATCAAGATCCATCGCTGCGACTGCCCCAACGCCCCCGAGATGCGCCGCCGCTTCGGCTATCGCATCGTACGCGCCGCATGGAGCGGCAAGGGCTCATCCCAGTATCAGATCACCCTGCGCGTCATCGGCAACGACGACCTGGGCATCGTCAACAACCTCACCAGCATCATCTCGAAGGACGAGAAGCTGGTGCTGCGCAGCATCAACATCGACTCCAACGACGGACTGTTCCGGGGCAACCTCGTCGTCATGCTCAACGACAACACGCGCCTCGAGGGTCTCATCAAGAAGCTGCGCACCGTGCGGGGCGTCAAGAGTGTAGAACGCATTTAAAATTTAAGCCTTTGATATGAAACAACCTAAATTTGTTACTTTTGGAGAACTGCTTCTCCGCTTCTCGAAGAACGGCCACGCCCGACTCTCGCAGGGCGACTACTTCACCAGCAAGTACGGCGGAAGCGAGGCCAACGTCGCCGTGTCGCTCGCCACGCTGGGCGACCACGTGGAATATATCACCCGGCTGCCCGACAACCCCGTCGGACATGCCGGCGCACAGACGCTCATGCAGTATGGCGTCGACACACGCCGCGTCCTCTACGGCGGCGGACGCATCGGCACCTACTACTTCGAGCCGGCCGCAGGCATGCGCTCGGCCAAGGTCATCTACGACCGCAGCGGCTCGGCCTACTATGAACTGAAGCCCGGCATGATCCCCTGGCGTGAGATCCTCCGCGACGCCGACGTGCTCCATGTCTCCGGCATCACGGCAGCCATCTCCCGCGACGCGGCCGACGCCACCTTCGAGGCCCTCGACGTGGCCGACGAGCTGGGCGTACGCGTCAGCTTCGACATCAACTACCGCAAGAACCTCTGGCGCTATGGCGCCGACCCCAGGCAGACGCTCCGTCGCATGCTCAGCCGCTGCGACATGATGTTCGGCGACGCCATCGAGTTTGAGTTCCTCTGCCAGCGCAGTCAGCCGCCCTTCACGGCGCAGGACGCGTCCTTCGAGATGCAGATGGCGGAATACGGCGAATGGTTCGACCAGCTGCATGCCGAGTTCCCCCGCTGCAGCAAGTGGCTCATGGGCATGCGCAACATGGTGGCCTCCAATCATCACCTGCTGACTGCCCTCCTCTATTCTGACGGCCGGCTCCTCAAGGCCCCCATCATGGACATCCCTGACGTCATCGACCCTGTGGGTGTCGGCGATGCCTTCATGGCCGGACTGCTCCACACCGTCTATGCCTGCCCCGGCGACGACCAGCTGGCGCTCAACTATGCCCTCGCGGCCGCCACGGTGAAGAACACCATCTGCGGCGACTTCAACCTGGGCACCGACGAGGAGATCAGAGCGTTGCTCTGACTCTCGCTTTTCGCGGCTAATAAACAAAAAAAGAACTGCCCAGACTCCCTATCGGGAATCTGGGCAGTTTTGTTTATCAGTCAATCGCTGGCCTTAGAAGCTGTAGTACAGACCGAAGGTCACGTTGTTGCCATCGAGGTCGAGACCGAACATGCTGGTGTTGTTGTCGTCGCCATCGGGGTTCCAGAGCCGGTAGCCGACGAAGCCGACATGCGAGACGAGGCTCAGCTTGTCGCTCAGGCTGACAGCCAGACCGGGCTTGAAGCCGATGCCGAGGTTGGTCTGATCCGACTTCGTGCAGCTGGTGAAGTCAACACCACCGTCGACGAAGAGGCTCACCTTGCCAAGGTTGGCAAACGTGTAGCGAGCATAGGGGTTGAAGGTGAAAGCGCTCTCGTGAGCACCGTTCCACTTGTTGCTCGAATAGCCGATAACGGTACCGATAGCCCACTCGTCGCTCAGGTTATAGCCGATCTCAGGCATGATGCTGAAGACGGTCTCGCTCTGATCAGGATGAGCCATGTTGAACTTCTGACCACTCCAAGCCTGGAATGCGATGTTACCACCCAGATAAACCTGTGCGCTCATGCTCACTGCGACGAAGGCAGCTGCGATTGTCATCAAAATCTTTTTCATTTTGTCTTACTTTATTATTTAAATTAGACATTGCCACGATACTTATAAAAGAGTGGTGGCGTTAACTATTTGGTTTCTAAAACCGCTGCAAAGGTACGCCAAAGTTTGAAAACTGCAAAACTTTGGACAAGTTTTTTCGCTTTTTCGGGCTATTTTCTTGATTTAGCTTGCTTATTTCGCCTAAAATTCGTAATTTTGCACGTCAAAAACATTGTCAACGGTATGATAACACTCATTGCAGGACCATGTGTCATTGAATCAGAAGAACTGCTCGACCAGGTGGCCGCCCGACTCGTCGACATCAACAGACGGCTGGGCACCGACATCATATTCAAGGCTTCGTTCGACAAGGCCAACCGCACCTCGATCCATTCCTTCCGCGGCCCGGGCATCGACAAGGGGCTGCAGATGCTGGGCGACGTCAAGAAGAAGTGGGGCCTGAAGATCCTGACCGACATCCACGAGGCATGGCAGGCGGAGGCGGCGGGCCAGGTGTGCGACGTGCTGCAGATTCCCGCCTTCCTCTGCCGCCAGACGGACCTGCTCGTGGCTGCTGCCCGCACGGGGCGGACGGTCAACATCAAGAAGGCGCAGTTCCTCGCCGGACGCGACATGCGCTATCCCGTAGAGAAGGCCCGCGACGCAGGCGCACGGGAGGTGTGGCTGACGGAGCGCGGCAACATGATGGGCTACGGCACGCTCGTCGTCGACTTCCGCAACATCCAGGACATGCTCGAGATCGTGCCCACCGTCATCATGGACTGCACCCACTCCGTGCAGCGCCCTGACGCCCAGGGCGGCAAGACGGGCGGCGACCGCCGCTACGTGCCCATGATGGCCATGGCGGCCAAGGCGTTCGGCGCCACGGGCTACTTCTTCGAGGTGCATCCCACGCCCGACCAGGGCCTGAGCGATGCCGCCAACATGCTGGAGCTCGACAAGCTGGAAGGGCTGGTCAGGAGACTGATTGAGAAGTGAGAGGTGAGAATTGAGAATTGAGAGGTGAGAATTGAGAATTGAGAATTATGACATCACGTGAAATAGGCATACAAGCCATACGCGACGAGGCCCAGGCGCTGCTTGACCTCATTCCTAAGATGGACGACGGGTTCGACCGCGCCGTCGACCTCATGTACGACTGCCACGGCAAAGTCATTGTCACGGGCGTCGGCAAGAGCGGACACATCGGAGCGAAGATAGCGGCCACGCTGGCATCCACCGGCACACCGGCCTTCTTCGTCAATCCCCTCGACGTCTATCATGGCGACCTGGGCGTCATCACCCCCGACGACGTCGTCATTGCCATCTCCAACTCGGGCCAGACGGACGAGCTGCTGCGATTCATCCCCATGGTGCTCCACATCGGCTCGCCCATCATCGCCATGAGCGGCAACCCGCAGTCGCTGCTGGCCAAGTACAGCACGTGCCACCTTAATATAAGTGTCGCGCGCGAGGCTTGTCCGCTCAACCTGGCGCCTACGAGCTCCACCACCGCCACGCTGGCCATGGGCGACGCCCTGGCCATCGCACTGATGCAGAAGCGCAACTTCCGCCCGCAGGACTTCGCTCACTTCCACCCCGGCGGCGAGCTGGGCCGCAAGCTGCTGACGACGGCGGCCGACGTCATGCATCGCGACGACCTGCCGCTGCTACGGCCCGACACGCATCTGGGCGAGGCCGTCATCCTCGTCAGCAAAGGCAAGCTGGGGCTGGGCGTGGCTGTCGACGACGACCGCCGCATCCTCGGACTCATCACCGACGGCGACATACGCCGCGCCATGGAGCGATGGCAGGCGCAGTTCTTCGACCGCACCGTCGCCGACATCATGACCCGCGAGCCCAAGACCGTCGGCCCCGACACGAAGATCAGCGACGTGCAGCGCCTGCAGCAACAGCACAAGATTCACTCGGTCCTCGTCGTCGACGCCGACCGCCATCTGCTCGGCATCGTAGACCATTATTCGTGTTTCTAGAGTTTAGAATTTAGAGTTTAGAGTTTAGAATTTAGAGTTGTTCTCGCTTCGCTGCGATTAAGAGTTTTGAGTTAAGAATTAAGAATTCAAGTTTCGCTTGTGCTAATTATCTGATAATGAGTGTCACTTCGTGACAGAAATCTAGCAAATCTTTTCAAATCTTCCAAAGCAAATTTGTTTGATTTGTTCAGATTTGAAGG
>OCTW011609258.1_pt1 | contig 134324 bp, 121 predicted proteins | sample 1539671 | NCBI WGS metagenome assembly OCTW01 (sample SAMN02144230, study PRJEB22623) | gut metagenome | biome: sheep rumen | host: Ovis aries | place: New Zealand | reverse complement strand
GTGGATACATTTAAAGATGAACACAAGGTAACGAGCGATTTTCTTGCAGCCAGTATAAATACGAATCCTGTCATCATTAGAAAGATACTTTCTCAGCTTAAGAACGCAGGGCTAATAAATGTTATCAGAGGAATAGGCGGAATAGAGCTAACAAGAGATCTTAAAGATATAACTTTTTATGATGTGTATCAGGCGATTGAGCCTTTGGAGGATGGAGATCTATTCAGATTTCATGAATCACCAAATCCAGAGTGCCCTGTTGGTAGGAATATCCACTCGCTATTGGATGATAAATTGAAAAACATCCAGGAAGCGATGGAATCAGAGATGAAAAAATACACTCTTGATGATTTAAGATCCGGAATGCAGGAACTGTTGGCAAAAGAAGCTTAACAATGAGACTCAGATTGCAAAATCATTGCCTTATATATAAAATGTGGGAAAAGGAAAAGTGGAATAGGAAGGATTATGTTTCACGATTTGTATTATATAAACAATAAATTCTATGCGATAGTGGTGACCGGCGATCCTTATGATGTCAGATTTGAAATTGATGAAGAAAAATGTGAACTGAAGGGGAAAGCGATTATTACTTATTGATTTTTTTAAATGATATGAAACGGGGAAGTAATATTTAAAAATGTCGTACTATGGTGGGTGCTGTAAAGACTTTAAAGAAAAAGTGTTCAAATATATTAAGAAAGAATATGGTGCAGAACCAGAGTATCTATGGGCTAAGTTCCCTGACTATGCTGTGCTCAGACATGATGATAATAAGAAATGGTTTGCGCTTGTGGCCAGTATTCCTTGTGATAAGCTGGGAATGGAGAGTGATGGAGAAGTCTGTATAATGAATGTGAAGATAGATGATCCAGTATTTATGGATATGCTGCTTCATCAGACTGGTTATTTTCCGGGATATCACATGAATAAAAAAACTGGATTACGGTTCTCCTGGATGGGACAGTTCACCTAAAGGATATATATACATTTATTGATTTCAGCTTTGGGGCAACTGCATCAAATAAGAAGAAAGAGAAAGAAAGACCTCCGAAAGAATGGGTAATACCTGCTAATCCCAAGTATTATGATATCGAGCATGCTTTTGATAATGAAAAGGAAATCAACTGGAAACAGGGAAATGGTATCAAAGTCGGTGATACGGTCTTTATGTATGTAGCAGCTCCGGTGTCGGCGATAATGTATAAATGTACTGTTCTGGAAACCAATATTCCTTATGCCTATCAGGACAAGAATCTGACTATAACAGCTCTGATGAAGATAAAACTCGAGAAGAGATACGATAGAGAGCTATTCACATTTGATATCCTTAAGGAAGAATATGGGATATATGCGATAAGAGGTCCGAGAGGAATACCGGATTCGCTGAGTCGTGATTTGTAAATTTGCAAAACAGTTCAAATAAAAGCAGAGGAATAAATATATGATTTGAAAGGCGTAAGTATTATGAATATAAATCCAAGTGAACTAGATGCGATATATATGTAGCAGATAATGAGGATGGGAATATAAGTGTCCCAATCCATTATATAAAAAACTAGATAAGGAACAGTAAGGTTAAGACATGAAAGTATATAGTGGTATTGACAATCTTCCAACAGGAAGAGCTAGTGATGTAATTACAGAAGGATGCCTGGTACTTGAGGGTGGTGGATGGAAAGGATTATACACTCTTGGAATACTTGATGCATTTATGGAAAATGGAATAAATATGAGAAGTACAGTTGGGATATCAGCTGGAGCACTCTCGGCTATAGGTTATGTGTCAGGGCAGATTGGATGGGGCGCAAGGATAGATCTGACCTATAGACATGATAAGGAATACTGTGGAATTGGTGCAATTATAAAGGATCATGGTGTCACAGGTTTTTCTTATCTTTATAAGGATATAGTTGAAGGATTACCTCTGGATAAAAAGAAACTGATGGATCCTTCCAGAAATCTTGCTGTTGGAGTAACTAACATGCTGACCGGAGAAACTGAATATATGGAAAAAGGAAAATGCAATCTGTCAGCTGCAGTCAGAGCGTCAGCAACAGTCCCTTATGTGTCACGTCCGGTTGTAATAAAAGGCGTTCCATACCTTGACGGTGGATGCTCTACGAAGATTCCATATCCATATGCAGTTAGAGAAGGTGCGGATAAAATCGTTGTAATAAAAACCAGAGAATGGTCATATAGAAGAGATACCGCACCAAATAAAGTTGCTATGACAATGTATCGAAGATATCCTGAATTTGTGAAGAGCATAAATAGAGCAAATGATGACTTTAATAAAATGACAGATAATCTGTATAAGCTTCATAATGAAGGAAAGCTTTTCGTTATAGCTCCTTCAAAACCGGTAGAAGTAACAAGATTTGAGGGGGATATGGAAAAACTAGGAGGACTATACTGGTTAGGTTATAATGATGCAAATCAAAATATCGATAGTATAAAAGAATATTTACAGCTTGTATAGAGGATTATTATGAAAGACGCAAAGAGAGGCTTTGTTCCTTCTGATGAAAGAGAGTTCGGATATAAAGCTGTTCCGAAACTCCGTCAGGCTGCTGAAGAGGTATTATATCTGCTGATGATGTGATAAAAAAAATAGCACTCACCTATTGACAGTGCTAACAATTAGTGCTATAACATAGTCAGAACAAAGGAATAGAGAAGATTCCGATAAAGAATCCAAACGCTCCTTCCCTTGCTCATGAAACATATTATTATATATTTTTCTTGAGAAGGAGGAATGGCTTATGTTACTACCTAGTATTTTTGGAGAAAATTTATTGGATGATTGGATGGATTTTCCAAGGATGGATTTCGGAGATATAGACCGAAAACTCTATGGAAAAAGAGCTGCACAGGTTATGAAGACTGATGTGCATGAGCATGATGACAAGTACGAACTGGACATTGATTTGCCAGGATTTAAGAAAGATGAGATTAAACTCTCACTTGAAAATGGTTACTTGTCAGTAAGCGCTGCTAAGGGACTTGATAAGGAAGAAAAGAATAAGAAGGGCAAACTCATTCGTCAGGAACGTTATGCAGGTGCTATGCAGAGAAGCTTCTATGTAGGAGATGCGGTTAAACAGGAAGATGTAAAGGCTAAGTTCGAGGATGGAGTGCTAAAGCTTTCAATTCCAAAGAATGAAACAGAAAAACTTCCGGAAAAACAGTATATAGCCATTGAAGGATAATATGTAATTAATGGGATATCGTGGTTGTACCTGATTGGTACGGCCGCGGTATCCCGTTTTTTGTTTAAAAATATTCATCCATTATTTCATTAAGTCTGATTATAATCAAAAAAACATGATTTGGTGTAAATGTCACTAACTAAAAATCTTGATTTGGTGATGAGGTATGCTTATGAAGCGCAAAATTGAAGGTTAAAGCGGAAAAGCCACTGCATCCCTGTACAGCTTCTGAAGTGTTTTAATAAATACAGCAAGGCTCTCGCGGTTATCTGTCTTGTGAGTACAGAGGACGCAGTGGAAACATTCCTTGCTGTCATAAGGAATCCATGCAAACTGACCACTGTGGTCATTTAAGAAACCGGGAGCAAGGCAGATGCCTTTGCCGGAGGCTATATTTACATAGGTGGAGTCATGATCGGGGCTGTTGAAGTATTCGATCTTACCGGAGGAGATGAGTTTTTGCTGGACGGATCGCAGGGCAGCCGGGGAACCTCCGCCTACCATGAGTGTGCGTCCGTAGATATCCTCATCCGAGATAATGTTCTTTTTGGCCAGGGGATCGTTCTTGTCAGCAATAAGGTAGATCCCGGAGTCAAAGAGCTTGTGAACATTGATGCCCGGGATATGCTTAGTCTGCTCGATGAGAGCAAAGAGGACGTCGGATTCGTCTTTTAAAAAGCTTTCCACACCGTTATCGTACTGAAACAGAGGAGTAACCTGCACGCCGGGTTGCTCCTTTTCAAATGTACGGATAGCTTCCGGCAGAAAGTAGATTGCCTGTCTGACCATCATGGAAACAGTGATGTTGTCCCTGTATCTTGCACTGAAATTCTGTCCCTGTTCGATGGCACGCTTCATATCCTCACGCATACCGGAAAGGTAGGTTACAAACTGCGCTCCGGCCGGAGTGAGTGCAGCACCTTTGCCGTTTCTCTCAAATATCTTAAAGCCGATCTCATCTTCTAAAAGCTTTAGCTGATAAGAAAAAGTCGGCTGGCTGACGAATGTGTTCTCGGCGGCGCGGCTGAAGTTAAGGGTATGAGCCAGTTCTATACAATAATCGATCTGTTTGGTAGTCATCATAAACCTCCGAATGGTTAGCTATTTAAAAATTAAATCAATTATAGAATATTTGAATTGGAGATTTCAAGTGCTTTGTGTGATAATCAAGTCATAGAAACACAAACAAAGGTAAAAACCTGCAGATAACGGAGGACACTAAGATGGCAAAAACACTGATAGCATTCTTTTCAAGAGCGGATGAAAACTATTTCGGCGGAGCAATGAGATATGTAAAGGTCGGAAACACAGAGATCGTGGCAGGACTTATGAAGGAATTGATCGACGCAGATACCTTTAAGATCGAGATGAAGGATCCTTATTCACCGGTATATATGACCTGCATCGATGAAGCGAAGAGGGACAAGCAGAACAATGCACGACCTGAGCTTACAAATTATCTTGATAGTATCGATGAGTATGACACCATAGTTCTTGGCTACCCGAACTACTGGGGAACCTTCCCGATGGCAGTCGCAACTTTCCTTGAGAGATATGACTTTACAGGAAAGACCATCCTTCCGCTTTGCACAAATGAGGGAAGCGGTATGGGTTCCAGTGAGAGTGATATAAAGAAATGTGCTAAAGGGGCAACAGTAAAGAGTGGTTTTGCAATCACGGGTTCAAAAGCCGCAGATTCCAAAGATGCCGTAAAAAAATGGTTTGCAGCAAACGGACTGGTTTAAGAAGAAGGATGGTGACGGAGATGGATTACGAAAGAGGAGGATTTGATAATGGAATACGTAACACTTAACGTGGTATAGTAATGTCGTCAAGGGAAAATATAATGCAAGACGTATTTTTCAGACCATCCTTAACATACTCTTGCTGATATTTATGATATTGCAGCCGTTAAGTGGTATCCTTATGTCAAAGCATCTTTATACCTTTTTGCCGGATCTTCATGTCTCGGCTCTTGCAAGAAGTGTACATATGCTGTTTGCTTACTGGGGATATGTGCTTTTATGCATTCATGCAGGAACGCATATGCTGCCAATGTTTACATCAAAGAATGCAAGCAGCCTGAAGAGAGGAGCTTTGTATTTGATCTTCGGTGCTGTATCGGTATATGGGTGCGTGGCATTTATCAAACGGGGGTTCCCGGGATATATGTCAGGAATGACCAGGTTCGCTTTCTTTGATACCTCGGAACCCAAGATTTTCTTTTTCGCGGATTACATTGCCATCATGGTGTTATTTATGATGGCAGGATGTGTTATGATATATGTGTTAAATTGGTTAAGCAATAGACAGGAGGCAAAAGGAGGCAGGTATAATGAGTAAAAATCCAAAATAAATGAATGGGGATTTGCGTTAAAGCGGTAGATGAGATCAAAAGAGACATAGTAGATCTTTACGAAGAAGATTTTACAAAAATCTATCCTTTTTTATAAAAGGTTGTGACATTATGTGATTATATAGATTTGTATGGTATATTATAATAATAGCTTGAAATTTGGCAAATCACATAACATTTTCAGAAAAGGAATAAAGATAAATGAAAATCTACATTTTACGACATGGAGAGACAGCATTAAACACAAAAGCAGTTATGCAGGGACGCCTCGATGAACCGTTAAATGAGAACGGTCGCAGTCTTGCAGAAATGACCGGAAAGGCTATGAAAGGCATTCATTTTGACTATTGTATTTCCAGCCCTCTGGTAAGAGCTAAAGAAACAGCAGAAATCGTTCTGCGCGAAAGCGGAAATGATATTCCGTACAGTATTGATGATCGTATTATTGAAATTGACTTCGGTGATATGGAAATGAAAAAGATTTCTGAAATGGGCGAAGAGGGAAGTAAGTTTTTTATGGATCCCTTCCACTTTGCCGGATTTCCGAATGGCGAGACTATACAGGATGTATGCAATAGGACACAGGAGTTCCTGAAGGAACTGATTCAAAAAGATGATGGGAAAACCTATCTTATAAGTACACATGGCTGTGCTTTGAGGGGGATGATCAACTTTCTGACGGACGAACCGGAAAACTACTGGTTAGGACATGCTCCTTACAACTGTTCATTTACGATAATTGAAGCAGAAGGTGGGGAAGCACGTATTATCGATATTGATAAAGTGTATTATGATCCGAGCCTGATCGTGGATCATTTCAAATAATGAGAGATTAATAGAAAAAAATTGCATCTTACCGGGGAATAATGCATCTTATCCTTGGTTCTATTGAATGAAAGAACAAAGTGCCTTATATTCGCCTTATCAAAAAGAAAGGCGGATACAAATATGGCACTTGTTCTTTTATTAGTTTTAATTATTACAGAGATAGGATTCGCAGTTTTCGAACTTACAAGGAGTACTGCAAAGAAAACCTGGACGAAGAAACGACTCGGTGTAATTGGCACCGAGGCACTCATTTATCTTCTTATGCTGGTTCTTCCGGGAATAGACTTCTCGTTCAGATTTAAAGGCTTTGTAATGCTTATGGTAATTCGTATTATCTTCGCATTGATATTCCTCCTGATTAATATGAAAAATGAAAAGCTCAAGAAGAAGGGTTCTATAATAGTCGGTATGATTTTTACCTGCATGTTTATTATAAATTCACTTCTGCCTGCTTTCATTTTTAAGGATTATAAAGGCAGACCGCTTACAGGAAGCTACGAGGTAGCAGAGAGTGAAGCAATACTTATAGATCATTCAAGAGTAGAGAGTTTTGAAACGGATGGTTCGTATCGAGAGATTCCGGTACATTTTTATTACCCCGAAAATGCTGACGAGATAGAGGGACACACGCTTCCGCTCATCATATTCAGCCACGGTGCATTTGGATACTATCAGAGTAACGCTTCCACATGTATGGAGCTTGCCAGTCATGGATATGTTGTTGTAAGTCTTGATCATCCATACCACGCATTTTTCACTAAGGATTCTGCCGGAAAAACTGTAACAGTTAATCCTGAATTCATTCAGAATGCGGTTAATATTCAGAATGATAACGGCGAGATATCTGAGGAGGATATATTTGAGATTACTTCTAAATGGATGGAACTCCGAATTGCAGACCTGAACTTTGTAATCGATACATTTGAAGATGCTGTTCCTGCTGATAACCTGAATGACGACTGGTTCATGAGCGGAGATTCACAGGATGATATTTTAAGTATAATCAAGATGATTAATATCAAGAAGATAGGACTTATGGGGCATTCCCTTGGAGGAGCTACCTGCGTAACTGTTGGAAGAAGAGATGATATATCAGCGGTTATCGATCTTGATGGAACCATGCTCGGTGAGCAGACAGGAGTTAAGGACGGAAATCCGGTAATAAATGAAGAACCTTACACTACTCCTTTGCTCAGTATAGACAATGAAAATCATCATCAGGAATGCTTGGAAGCAGAGAAGGCTGGATATAATTACGCAAATAATGTTATTCTCAAGAATGCAACTAAAGGCTATAATACATATATAAAGGGTTCAGAGCATATGAACTTTACAGACCTGCCTCTGTTTTCACCATTCTTTGCTAAGCTTCTCGGAGTGGGAGATGTGGATGCCGGTGAGTGTATTGACCAAGTTAACGGACTGGTGCTTGAGTTCTTCGACAGCTTCTTAAAAGACGCAGGCGAGTTTTCTGTACAGGAGAGTTACTAGAACAGATGGAATTAAAGATTCGAAAGATAAAGGAAGAAGAAACTGAATATATCGAAATAGGATGCCACAAGAGAGACGACAGAATAAATGAGATAGTCCGTCTTGTTAAGATGCATCACGGAAGCGTTGAGGCATATCAGGAAGATACTCAGTATCAGATTCCTCTTTCGGAAATATACTATATTGAGGCAGTAGATGAGAAAACGTTCATCTATCTGGAAAAAGAGTGTTACGAATCAAGGAAGCGTCTTTACGAATTTGAGGAGTTGCTGGCTAACAGAAAGTTTGCAAGAATATCAAAATCAGTTGTTGTAAATATGATGAAAATTGTTGCGATAAAGCCTGCGCTGAACGGCAGATTCATCTGCCGGTTAAAGAACAATGAAGATGTGATCATTTCAAGGAAATATGTTCCGGAGATCAAGGAAAAGATTAAAAGATAGCAATGGAGAATATACTATGAAAGAACGTATCAGAGAAATATTAAGCAGTTTTTTTATATCGGTAACCTTGATTAATGTTGGAATCTTTATATTGGGAGAAGTGTTCCGACCGGAACAGAGATTTGGATATGAAGCATATATATATCCTTTGATCTATGGAGCGATAGGAGTCATACCAACCTGTCTTGTTACGATAAAAAAAGAACTCAGTATCAAGCAGGTTATTATCAGAAAGTGCATGCAGCTCTTACTTCTGATAGTATTATTATTGGCGTTTATGTTTGCGGGCAATCCTGTTGATGCTGAAACATTGAGTGTGGCAGGTGGAGTTGCGCTCAGTATTGTATTAATATATATTCTTGTAAATGTTATAATATGGCTGATGGATTCCAGAACCGCCAGAATCATGACAGAAGACTTGATGAGGTTCCAGGAGAAGGAACAGGAATAGTTTTTATAAGTTGCAGAGGGATATGATTTATGGGGTACAATTTATTTAACATTAAAGAGGTTTCAAATGCATTCAACACTAAGCTGAGTGCCTTCAGGGCGTCACTTGGGAATGCTATAAGCAGAGGGCAGAACATTACATTTGCAGATAATGATATTTCATACATTCTGAAACTCCAGCACGACAGGATTTCCCGGAAAGGTCTCGAGCTGAACTACGATATTTATTCCAGAGAAGCCGAAAGGGACAAGTTTATTGCCGGAAGCAACTGGAGAGATGCTCACTATGAAAGTACCGTCTGCTTCAGTTCTTGTGGAGTAAAAAGAAATGTAAGGCAGGGCGGAAAGACTATGTATAAAGACGACCGTAAGTCCGTCTTATACGAAACGATAACGGATGCGATTGCAGGAGCACATCCGGGCAATGAGTCGATCAGCTGCCCGAACTGCGGTGCGATTACTACTATAGAAGGACTGCATAACGGTTGTTCTTACTGCGGAGCCCGCTTTCAGATGGATGAGCTTTTCCCGAAGGTTACAGCTTACTATTTCTTAGATGATGCTGGAATGACAAAGAAGGAATTCCTGAAGGGGTATCTCATTACATTTATCATTACTCTGATTGCAATGTTTATCGTTTGCTTTATCTTTGGCAAGGGAATTGCTTACTATATCGGTTTCGGCATAGGCAGTATTTTTATGGCGTATCCTATATATGCGTATTTCCTGTTTATGAGACTGATCGTCGGAGCGATAGCCTCAATAGGGAAAATGGGAACTGCCGGATCGCGAAGCAGATTTGAAACAAGAATGAAAAGAATCAGTCCAGAATTTTCTTATGAGTATTTTACGAGCAAGACTTTGTCCCTTATCAAGACGGCTGTATTCTCCGAAAATGAGAATGAGCTTATGTTTTATGAAGGGGAAAAGCTTGATCCGAGAATGAAGGACATTATTGACTTGAATTACGGCGGAGCACTGGGATGTAAAGATTTCAGGGAAGAGGGAAACACCGTATCAGTTGTTACAAAGGGCTATTTTGATGTGCTTTATGCGACTGAAGAAAAGGTATTCTTCAAGAAACAGATTTTCAGTGCAACGTTGAAACGACGCACAGATATCCCTGTGAATTTCAACTTTTCCATGACGAAGATTGAGTGCCCGGCCTGCGGCGCGAGTTTTGATGCGATAAAAAACAAAAACTGTCCTTACTGTGGAACAGGGTATAACATGATCACTGACGACTGGGTTTTATCAGAACTGAAATACATTTAACGGAGTAAATCAAATGGGAAGTAAAGATGATAAGACAAATGTAATGCGTGTTCTTGATGGGAAGAAGATTTCCTATCAGAGTCATTCATATGAACCGGATGCGACTATGAACGGCGAAGAGATTGCCAAGCTGCTGGGAGAGGATACCGCTAAGGTTTTCAAGACTCTGGTGACCCAGGGCAAGAGCGGAGCATATTATGTATTTGTTGTGCCAGTTGAGGCAGAACTTGACCTGAAGAAGGCTGCCAAGGCCTGCGGTGAGAAATCGGTCAGCATGATAAAACAGAAGGAACTCCTTCCGCTTACAGGCTATGTACACGGAGGCTGTTCACCTATAGGGATGAAGAAACAGTTTCCGACATTTATACATGAAACAGCTGCGGGATTCGACAGAATCTTCGTCAGCGCCGGCAAAGTCGGATTTCAGATAGAGCTTTCACCGGATGACCTGATTAAAGTAACTCGATGCAGATTGACAGATATAGTATAATAGTCAGATAACAAAGACATCAAAGAGGTAAACAATGGGTTTATTTGAGTTATTACTTTTATCTGTAGGTCTGGCCATGGATGCATTTGCTGTATCTATATGTAAAGGTCTGGCAGTAAAGAAGATAACGTTAAAAGAACATTTTCTATGTGGAATATGGTTTGGTACCTTTCAGGGACTGATGCCGCTCATCGGCTATCTTGTCGGCTCACGTTTTGAGAAACTGATAACTGCGATAGCTCCGTGGGTGGCATTCGTATTGCTTGTACTTATTGGCGGGAACATGATAAAGGAAGCCTTCGCGACAGATGAAGAAGTGAAGCCCGGATTTGACGTAAAGACTATGTTCCTGATGGCTGTAGCAACCAGCATAGATGCTTTGGCCGTAGGTATCACATTTGTAGCTGTACCTGTCGAAATATTTGAAGCAGGCAAACTTGTAAATGTATTGTTCGCGGTTCTTGTTATCGCAGTCATTACATGTGTTATCTCTATGATCGGCGTAAAGATAGGGCATATGTTCGGTATGCGCTATAAGTCCGGTTCAGAGATTATGGGTGGAACTATACTCATATTCATTGGACTTCGTGCTCTGATCACACATCTTGACAAGTCGGATGCTCTTTCCGATACAGAGACTATATTCGGTATGCTGATACCGCTTCTTGGAACTCTGATCGGCGCCGCAATAGTATATGCCAAGAAAAAAATGTCAGATAATCTCAGAATGATATTGGTCGGTGGTGCGTCGGGAATTATGATATCGATAGCTGTCTGGGGAATGATAGAACCGGCTGTAATGGGACTTAAGGAAGTATTTACGCACGGAAGCGTTCCGGTTATTCTGTGCTTCCTGGGAGGAGTTCTGATTCAATACATATTGGACATCATAGTTCCGCATACCCACGCATATTCAGACATAACAGAAGGACCTAAGAGTAAACTGAAGCCCGAGTTCAAGGTGATGCTGACAGAAGTTATCCATCATATACCTGAAGGCATAGCACTCGGAGCTATATATGCGGGGCATTTTCTGAAAATCGAATGGATATCTGCTTCGACTGCTTTGGTTCTTGCAATAGCCATTGCGGTTCAGAATATTCCTGAAGCACTTTTCGTATCACTTCCGATACGTGAGAAAGGCACCAATACCGGAAAGGCTTTCTTCATGGGAGTGGTATCCGGAGTGCCGATTCCTTTACTTGGAATCATCACGGTTATTATAGCGCTGCTCTTCCCGAACAGCCTGCCATATATCATGGCATCTGCCGGCGGCGCTTTGGTGTACACAACTATAGAGGAAATCCCGCAGCTTGCTTCCAATAAGGATAATGACAAAGGTGCATTATCATTTATCGTAGGCTTTGCGATAGTAATGCTGATGATCTATTTATGATAAAGAGGACTTGAAAACGACTTAATTATGGACGAAACCAAAATAGTAAAAAAACTATCACGTGTAGGAATACTTGGAAATGTACTGCTCGCGGCTTTTAAACTTGTAGCCGGAATTCTCGGAAAATCAGGTGCCATGGTATCGGATGCAGTTCATTCCATTTCCGATGTATTTGCAACTCTGGTTGCTTATTTTGGTGTGCTTCTTTCGAAACAGCCGGAAGACGACGATCATCCATACGGACATGAAAGATTTGAGTGCGTAGCTTCGCTTGTTCTGGGAATCATCCTTGCGGTTACGGGACTTGGCATAGGCTATGCAGGAATTAAGAATATCATATCCCGAAATGAACTGGAGGCACCGACTATACTGCCTCTGATTGCAGCGGTAGTTTCAATAGTAGTAAAAGAGGGAATGTTCTGGTATACGATGTATTATGCCAAGAAAATGGACTCATCTGCGTTCAAAGCAGATGCATGGCATCATCGCTCGGATGCTTTATCATCTGTCGGTTCATTTATAGGCATAGGTCTTGCCAAGCTGGGCTTTCCGATAATGGATCCAATAGCCAGCCTTGTGATCTGTATTCTGATCCTTAAGGTGGCATATGACATAATCAAAGAAGCTATAGACAAAATGCTCGATACCTCCTGTGGAAAGGAATTTGAACAGAGTATCAGAGATTTCGTAGAAAAACAGCCGGGAGTGCAGGGCATTGATCTGCTACACACAAGGCAGTTCGGAAATAAGATATATATTGATCTTGAGATTGCTGTAAGGAGAGATATCTCGCTGATAGATGCGCACGACATAGCGGAAAGTGTGCACAGCAGTGTCGAGAAGGAATTTCCGAAGGTTAAGCATGTTATGATACATGTAAATCCGGGAAAAGAGTAGTTTCGATAGAAGAAAAACAGGTGAAGTAAAAAAGGATGGCAGCCGCCATCCTTTTTGCGTTAAGCTATATTTATTTGTATTTATTGTGCAATGTTTCTTTGATGTAGTACCAAATGTTTTTGTCTGTGCCATAATTTTTCTTCAGGTGCTTATTTCCTTTATTACATAATAAGTAGTACTGAATATAACGCTTCTTGTTTCCGTCCTTCCAATAGTTTGCTCGTTTACCGCTATCCTTTGCGAATATCTTTTCGTTATTCTCAGCTGTTGGGTTAATCTTGGTCCATTCACCATTATAATAATAATACGGTCTGGATCCTTCTTCCCTTACGTAGCAGGCATAAATTACGGTATACATTTCTTTCTTATCAACACCCGCTATATTACAGTTTCCGACAGCAACCATAAAGATATATGGGTCTTCATCAGTGCATTCCCTTACCATTTTGGCAACTGAAGTGCCTGTGGCATCAGTATCGTAATAATCCCAAACCTTTGATTTGTCGATTCCCAGGACATTTTTTTTGTCGCCTATAGGCGTATCCTTTGCATAAGCTTCTACGAAACCGGCCTGAGCAGCATCAAGACAGGCCTTAGCCCTAAAGATATCTTCCTTCTCTCTTGCCTTATCTATATATCCAAGGAGAGCCGGCACAAGAATTGCAGCAAGTATAGACAGTATGACAAGTACAACGATCAGTTCTACTAAAGTAAATCCACGATTATTCTTCACCACGATCACTCCTTTCTGCATAGTATTCGTATATACATAATAGGAATAACTACTAATTTTGTCAAATATATTCGGCACAATTAACAAAAAATACTTAAAAGGTAAAAGTTGACAAAAAAGGTCAAGTGGGTTATTTTATAGTGATAATTAGACGATACTAACTAATATTAATAAATTCTAACTATATATTTTGGAGGATGTAATGGGCGGAACATTTGCAACAGTAATAATATCTATAATTCTTATAGCAATAGTTGTTTTTGCGTTTATAAAATCAATCCCGCATTTCAAAGGGCAGGGCGGATGCTGTGGAGGATCGGAAGGCGAGAAGCTGATCAAGCCGCGCAAGCTGGAGCAGATTGTGGCAACAAAAATCATTTCGATAGATGGAATGCGCTGCGACAATTGCCGTAAAAGAGTGCAGAATGCGCTGAACAGCATTGATGGGGTGAACGCAAAGGTAAATGCTGAGAAGAAACTGGCAGAGGTTAAGCTTGGCAGGGAAATTGACGATGCTGAGTTATCCAAGGTTATATCTGAATTAGGGTACAAGGTTGTTTCAATAGGGGATAAATAGATTAAAAGATATTCGCTGCTCTTTTACGGGAGTTAGACTGTATGAAACATAAGTAAAACTCCGGCAACTATTTTTAAAGAGAATATAGCACGGTTTACACGGACTTTCATTGTTTAGACTGGTATAAAAAACATGTAATGAACGGAACAAACATTAAATTGAGACAATCGAGTTCCGGGTAGTAGTATAAAAACAAATATATAAATACGAGGAGGAAAAAGGTATGTTTCAGGTAAAACATTTATGTATGTTTCTCGGAGGAGCACTTTTTGGTACAGCAGGTATCAAGATCCTCAGCAGCAAGGATGCAAAGAAGGTTTATACTCATGTGACAGCAGCAGTTATGAGAGGCGCTGATTCCGTAATGGAGACAGCAACAACACTTAAGGAAAACTGTGGTGATATCAAGGCAGATGCAGAAGAGATAAATGAAAAGCGTCGCGCTGAAGAGAGACTTAAGGAGATCGAGGATGCAAAGGCTGTTATAGCTGACGCTGAGGCAAAGCTTGCAGAACTTGAGGCAGATGAAAAAGAAGTAGAGGAAACAGCGATAGCAGGGGCATAGAACTATATGAGATGTAAGATACTACATGAATCCAAGGACCGGATGCGTGTACATCTTTACCATAAATATATGACATTTGATGAGGCAGACAGAGTAGAGTGTTTTCTTCTCAGTCTGCCTTATGTCAAAGAGGTAAAGGTAAGCGAGAGGACCTCGGATGCAACTATTAAGTATAACGGTCGTAACAGGGATAAGCTTATAGATGAGCTGTCGAGATTTGATATCGCCTGCACAGAAGTTGCTGTTCCTGATCATACAGGCAGGGAACTTACGCACAGCTATCAGGACAGGATGTTTTATAAGATAGCAGGACGTGCAATAACCAGACTTGTGCTACCCGGATTCATCAGAGCCGGTATATCTATCGTAAAGGCAGTACCATATGTTATCGAGGGACTGAAGAGTCTTTTGAAGGGCAAGCTTACTGTATCAGTGCTTGATGCTGCAAGTATTCTTGTTTCACTCATCAGAAGAGATTTTGATACGGCAGGAAGTGTAATATTCCTCCTTGGAGTCGGCGACCTGATGGATGAATGGACAAGGAAGAAATCAGTTGCTGATCTTGCAAGTGCCATGGCTCTTAATGTTGACAAAGTATGGCAGGTCAACGAAGACGGAGAAGAGGTGCTCGTAGATATAACCCAGGTGAAGCTTGAAGACACCATAGTTGTCAGAACCGGCAATATGGTTCCGCTTGACGGTGTAGTTATAGACGGAGTCGCCGAGATCAACCAGGCATCCATTACAGGAGAGAGTCTGCCGGTTCACAAAGAACCCGGTGGATATGTATACGCAGGAACAGTTCTTGAAGAAGGAGAAGTCACTGTATGCGTTAAGAAGACTGTCGGTTCGGGACAGTATGACCGCATAGCCAGAATGATCGAGGAATCGGAGAAGCTTAAATCCAAAGCAGAGGAAAATGCTTTCAGGATGGCAGACAGACTGGTTCCATATACATTTGGTGCAACGGCGCTTACATATCTTCTTACGAGAAATGTAACGCGGGCGACTTCTATACTGATGGTTGACTTCTGCTGTGCGCTTAAGCTTTCGATACCGATCGCGGTGCTTTCAGCGATGAGAGAAGCAGGGCAGCATCATATATCAGTCAAGGGAGGCAAGTTCCTTGAGAAGGTTGCGGAAGCGGATACCATAGTCTTTGATAAAACAGGAACACTCACGTACGCATGCCCGAAGGTTGTGGATGTCATTCCATTTGACAATTCTGATAAGGATGAAATACTGAGGCTCGCTGCCTGCCTTGAGGAGCATTATCCTCACAGCATGGCAAATGCTGTTGTCAAGGCTGCAGAGGAAAAGGGGCTTGTCCACGAAGAGAAGCATTCTAAGGTTGAGTATGTTGTTGCGCATGGAATCGCAAGCTCTATAGACGGAGAGAAGGTTGTTATTGGAAGCTATCATTTTGTATTTGAAGATGAGGGCTGCGTGATATCAGATTCTGAACATGAGAAGTTCCGTAATCTGTCAGATGCATATTCACATCTCTATATGGCTATAGGCGGCAGGGTTAAGGCTGCGATCATGATAGATGATCCGGTTAAGAGCGAGGCGAAAGAAGTTGTTTCCAAATTGCAGTCCCTCGGACTTAAGGTAGTCATGCTGACCGGTGACAGCAGCAGGGTTGCGAAGCGTGTGGCCAGAGAGATAGGCGTTGATGAAGTCAGAGCCCAGGTGCTTCCGGAGGATAAAGCCAAATTCGTGGAAGAAGAGCATGCGAAGGGCAGGACCTGCATAATGATAGGTGATGGTGTAAATGATTCGCCTGCATTATCTGCAGCGGACGCAGGAATTGCTATAAACAGCGGAGCGGCCATAGCAAGAGAAGTTGCAGACATCATGATATCTGAAGATGATCTTGAGAGTCTCATAATACTGAGACAGCTCGGAACAGAGCTGCAGAAGAGGATGAAAGGAAACTACAGAAAGATAGTAGGCTTCAATGTCGGACTTATACTGCTCGGCGCAGTGGGAGTACTTCAGCCGACGATGACAGCACTTCTTCATAATGGTTCAACTATAGCTATCAGCATGAAATCAATGACTAATCTTATAAAAAACACTTGAGCTTCTCGATGGTGATGAAGGGAGCTTTGCACCTAGCCGAACCTGAAACACTCAAGAAGGAGTGGAGAAGTGAAGAAGTTTTGAAAAAGGAGTAATCTGGGAGAATAATGAATGAAAGTATATTTATAGGATTGATGGTTCCATTCCTCGGAACGGCACTTGGCTCTGCCTGTGTTTTTCTCATGAAGAAAGAAATGAGCAGGAAGCTTGAACGCTCTCTGATGGGTTTTGCTTCCGGAGTTATGGTGGCTGCATCTATCTGGAGCCTTCTGGTTCCGGCTATGGATCAGTCTCAGAAGATGGGAAGGCTTGCGTTTCTTCCGGCGTTCCTTGGTTTCTGGGCGGGAATTGCATTCCTCCTCCTGCTTGATTCGGTAATACCACATCTTCATATGAATACAGACAAAGCTGAGGGTCCAAGAAGTAAGCTTGCAAAGATGACCATGATGGTGCTTGCTGTAACATTGCATAACATCCCTGAGGGAATGGCAGTCGGTGTAGTTTATGCGGCTTTTAAATCAGGTGATGCAGGAATATCAGCCGGTGCAGCACTTGCTCTTTCGCTTGGTATTGCGATTCAGAATTTCCCGGAAGGAGCAATCATATCCATGCCTCTGGCGGCAGAAGGAAGAAGTAAGAAGAAGGCATTTATTTATGGCGTGCTTTCGGGAGCAGTTGAACCGATATTTGGTTTTCTGACAATAATAGCAGTAGGATTCATAGTTCCGGCTATGCCGTATCTCCTTAGCTTTGCAGCAGGTGCTATGTTATATGTAGTAGTCGAAGAACTTATCCCGGAAATGTCTGAAGGAGAGCATTCAAATATCGGAGTAGTGATGTTTGCAGTAGGCTTTACATTGATGATGGCTCTGGATGTGGCACTTGGATAAATATATTAATTCCTGAGAGTGAAGTGTTCGAATGAATGCTTCATTCTTTTTGTTTGCATTATATATGGTTATATGCTACTATACCGAGTTAGTGAAGCATAACGAAAGATATATACATCTAATCATTTAAAGGAGGACTTGGATATTATGAAGCTTACTGAGGCAAAGGAAGGCTATCAGGGAAGAGTTGTATCTATGGATGGTGACAGTCATATGATCAGCAGGGCGGTTTCAATCGGAATTGTTCCGGGAGGAATTGTGAAGCTATTGAAAAACAGACGTAAACAGCCGGTGCTTATATACAGCCGTGATTCAATGATTGCGCTTAATAGAGAAGATGCAGCATGTATTGTAGTTGAATAATTTGTGATTTTGATAGAAGTAAATATTCTTCAAACTGATTTTGCATATAGAAAGGATGACTTATTAAAGATATGAAGAAGATAGCATTACTCGGCCAGCCGAACGCCGGAAAGTCAACCATATTCAATGGTCTTACAGGACTTCATCAGCATGTAGGTAACTGGCCCGGAAAAACAGTTGAAAAGAAGGAAGGTACATTTACTGTTGATGGACATCAGATTCTTGTAGCGGATCTTCCGGGAAGCTACAGCCTGTCTGCCAATTCCGATGAAGAAATCATAACAAGAGATTATATCATTTCAGGAAATGCTGACCTGGTCCTTATAATCATAGATGCCTCACAGCTTGAGCGAAGCCTTTATATGATGGCGGACTATGCAGGTATAAAGGTGCCTGCAGTTCTTGTTCTCAACCTTATGGATGTTGCTGAAAAGAAAGGACTTAACATAGATACAGAAGCACTTTCAAAGAAGCTGGGTATTCCTGTAATACCTTTTATAGCTGCCGAGAAGAAGGGATATGCTGATCTTAAAGCAAAGCTTGTTAAGGCCCTTGATGAAAAGAAAAGTATGTCTACGGATCTGTTCGAGGAGCAGTTTATTAATAAAGATTTCGGATATAGCGATGTGAAGGCAAGCGTTGCTTCTGCCGAGAATGATCAGGTATCCGCGTTCTGGTATGCTGCAAAAGCGCTTGAGAAAGATGAAAATGTAATGAATATCCTCAGTGGCAGGATTTCATCCGAGGATATGGATAAACTTAAGGATACTGTTGATGACATAGATAAGTCAGCTCTTGAGTCAGGTATCTGCAAATTTGATGCAGTACACAGTCTCACGGATGAAGTATTAACCAAGAAGAAGGGTGCCGATGAGCTTTCTCGTTTTGATAAGATTGCTACCGGCAGAATAAGCGGTAAGATTCTTGCCTTCGTAATGGTTCTCCTGGCATTTGGTGTTGCAATGCTTATAGCTGCACCGATCATGGGAATAGCAGGAATGATTCCGACATATCTTTCAGAACCTATAGCAAATGCCATGAACAGCTGGGGTGTTCATCCTTTCCTGGTAACACTGGGATCTGTAGTATTGATGAATATCCTGTTCTTCGTTCTTGCTATGGCGGGCTTCGTACTTGGAGTTAACTTCGCATTCTCAATTCTGGAAGAAATAGGATATATGGCACGTATATCCTTCGTATTTGACAATATGATGAGAAGACTTGGACTTCAGGGTAAGAGTATCTGTGCATTCTTCATGGGACTTGGATGTACCATGGGTGGCGTTACAGGCACCAGGGTTATGGATAACTATGGCCAGAGGCTTCTGGCTATGGCACTCATCTGGTCTGTGCCTTGTGGTTCCACATGGTCAGTCATTCCTACATTGGCAACTGTATTCTACGGGCCGGTCGGGGCTCTGCTTGTAACACTTGCCATAGTAGTTATAATGTTTCTCTCAATCTTCCTTGTATCGCTTATATTTGGAAAGAAGTTATCCCCTGTTGAGCAGAGGACAGGAATAGTCATGGAGCTTCCTCCTTACCATAAGCCTCGCTGGGGACATATAATAAGAACTACACTGGAGAAAGGCGTTGACGTGTTTAAACGTGCGCTCAGCACAGTTCTTGTAGTATCGATTGTTTTCTTTGTTCTTTCCTATTCATGGGATGGAAAGACCAGTATCTTGATGACAGTGGGACAGGCCATAGAACCTGTAACTCATTTCTTCGGCCTTACATGGCAGGCATTCATGGCATTCATTTCTTCAATGCTTGCAAAGGAATCCATGCTTGGAGTTCTGGGAGCACTTTTCGGAGGAGCTAACGATGTAACAACTATAGCATTCAACGCAAAGAGCGGAGTGGACAGCTCTATAATGAGTACACTTCCTGACTTCTTCTCGAAAGCAGAGATGCTTGCATTCCTTTTTGCAGTATCCTTCAACATGCCTTGCGTCATGGCGATGAGTACTACTTATAAAGAAAATCATTCAAAGAAATGGACCGCTATTATAGCAGGATACTATATTGCATTTTCACTGGTGCTTGCATTCATTGCATATCATATCGGGTTGGTAATTTTTTAATAGAATAGTTTGGATAAGGAAGAGGATAAAAGCAGTATGTATATCAATGAATATGGAGATTCCCAAAATCCGAAGATAATCCTTCTTGCACCTATGATGGTGTCAGGGGAGGATCTGTATAATCTCATGGGACCGCATTTGAAGGGGGATTATTTCATTATTGCTCCCGATCAGGGTGGACATGGTAAGGCTGGCGATTATATCAGCGCTGATGATGAGTATAAGCAGCTTAAGGAATACCTGATGAAGAACGGGTATACAGACATAAAGCTGGTATATGGAGCGTCGCTTGGAGTTGCGGTAGGTTGGCGCCTTTTTATGGATGATGCTTTTAATGTTGAGCATGCGTGGTTTGATGGAGTGGCGCTCAGTGAAAAGCCTTCCCGCATGTCGGAGATAGTTGTCAGCAAGATGTTTAAAAAGAAAAAGAAGAAGCTGGAAAAAACACATGTGGAGGTCTCGCAGAGCCTTGTAAAGTGGTACGGATACGACTTCGCAAAGATGATGACCAAGAACTTTGAGAGGATTACATTAAGTGACATTGACGCAATCTGTTATGCCTGCTGTCACTACGATATGAAGATACTGACAGCCGATCAACAGCGTAAGCTTCATCTTGAATACGGAGAGAAGGATTTTGATTTTAAACTGTCTAAGAAGTCATTGTCCAAATATATGCCGGATGTAAAGCCTGTAATACGAAAAGGCTATCCTCATTGCGGTTACATGGCAGCACATACAAAAGAGTATGTGGAAGAAATGGAAAGCTTTATGGCAAAATATTCTTGACAAGATAACACTGTTATGTATATAATGCGTGCGTACAACATAACAGTGTTATTTTGGTAAGTGCTATGGATAATGAAAAGGAAACAAAAAAGAAGCTTCTTCAATGTGCTATGAAGGAGTTCTCAGATAAAGGCTATATGAAAGCCTCACTTAGGAACATCTGTAAAGAAGCAGGTGTCACAACCGGAGCGCTGTACTTCTTCTTTAAGGATAAGGAGGATCTCTTCGGCAGTCTGGTTGGCGAACCGCTCAAGGGACTTCTTGAAATAATCGAAGGACATTTTTCAGATGAGATTACCGCAAGCAAGGATCTGTCCGAAGGAAAGATAAGTATTCAGGATGTTGCTTCAGCAGAAGGACTTGAGGATGATACAGCCATTGCCAGGATGGTGATTCAGTATCTCTTCAGATACAAAGAGATTTTTGATCTGCTCCTTACTAAGTCACAGGGATCTCGCTTCGAAAATCTCCCTGATCAGATGGTCGATAGGGTAGAGGTTCATTATACTAAAATGTATGTGACATTGAAGGGATATAAGTCCAAAAGAGAACTTACGAATGAGGATAAGTTCTTCATCCACTGGGTATCACATGATCAGATAGATATCTTTATTCACATCGTTACTCACTGTAAGAATGTGAAGGAGGGCGAAGCCCAGATAAAGAATATGATGTCTTATATGACGGGCGGATGGTTCGCAGTAATTAACACAAAATAGTTAGCAAAAAGAATAACTCAAAAATCAATTGAGAAGAAGGCCCGGCGAAAAACCGGGTCTAAAATAAGACTAATCACATAACGGTGTTACGTGAACATATATACATATGTTAGGAGGAAATGTAATGTTTGTAGAAGTATCCAAGATTAAGAAAAGCTACGGAGAAGGCGGCAGCTATGTACAGGTTCTGAAGGGAATATCTGTCGGAGTTGAGAAAGGAGAGATGTGCGTTATTCAAGGTACATCGGGCTCCGGAAAGTCGACTTTGCTTAACTGTATAGGCGGACTCGATGAAGTAGATACAGGTTCCATAAAGATTGACGGAAATGAAATAGTCGGCCTTAAGGGTGACAGCCTTTCAGATTACAGGAGAACCAATCTTGGATTCATTTTCCAGTTTTATAATCTGATACCAAATCTGACAGTAAAAGAGAATATACAGGTATGTGAATATCTGACCAAGAACGCACTTAAGATGGATGAGCTTCTTGATGTGCTTGGTCTGACAGAGCATCAGAACAAATTCCCGTCTCAGCTTTCAGGCGGACAGCAGCAGAGATGTGCCATAGCCAGAGCGCTGATTAAGAATCCGAAGCTTCTCTTATGTGACGAGCCGACAGGTGCTCTTGATTCAAAAACCTCGAGGGACATTCTCATATTAATGGAAGAGATTAACAGGCAGTATGGAACTACCATGCTGATAGTTACTCATAATAATTCAATCAAGAACATGGTTGATCACGTTATCTATCTTAAGGATGGAGAGATTTCCAAGAATTATATGAACGAAACAAAAATACCGGCTAGAGAATTGGAGGATCTGTAGGATGCAGAGAGTACTTAGGAAAAGAGTGTTCCGTGATCTTAAGTCGAACTTCTTCAGATATTTTGCTCTCGGACTGCTTGTAGCGATGGGAATCTTTTTGGTAGTTACGATAGTCGGTTCTGCGGAAACACTTACAAAGGGAACAGAAGAAATGGCGGAAGAAACTAATCTTGAGGATGGTGAATTCGAGGTTTTCGTCCCGCTTTCCCTGAAAGATAAAAAAGAAATCAAGGAAATGAAAATAGAGCTGGAGGAGCACTTCTTCTATGACTATGTTCTTGAAGGTGGCGACCGAAGCACTGTCAGGATTTTCAAGGTAAGGGAAAAGATAGACAGGATCCATTATGTGGATGGTAAAGCACCGTCATCCGACAGTGAGATAGCTGTAGAAAAAAGATACGCTGAAGAACACAGTATTAAGCCGGGTGACAGCTTTGAAGTGGCCGGAACAGAATACACCATTTCGGGAATAGGTGTTGTTTCAGATTACGATGGACCTCAGAAGGAGTTAGGAGATACATCATGTAACTCAAAAGCCTTCGGGCTGATCTTTATGACCGAAAATGCATATGAAGATTTCAAAGCATCCGGAAAAGCACAGAAATCAGAGGAATACCTCTATGCATACAGTTTGGGCGAGGGAGTTACAGACAAAGATCTGAAGGACTATCTGAATGACCTGAAGATTGATTCTTCAGAGGTAGATGACGAGCTGTTTCAGGAATACTGGGACAGAACAGGCGGAGTTGAAGATAAACTCCTGGATGCGGTTAAGGACCTTCGTGATGCAACTGAAGATTTCAAAGACGGAGTCAAAGAGTTATCAGATAATAATGACGATATAAATGATGCAACCTCAGAAATGTTCGATGCATATCTGAAGGAAGCAAACGATTCATTTAAGAAAAATGGAATCAATGTTACTCTGACCGAGGATAATTTTGAAACTGAACTGGAAAAACAGATTGAATCAAGCAGCAATGGACTTGTCAGATTCAATCTCAGAAATGCTAAAAAACAGCTCTCAGAGCTCAAAGAATACAAGGACGGAATCAAAGAATATACCGATGGAGTAGAAGAGCTTTCTGACGGCGCGGAAGAAATGGCTGACGGAGTAGAGGAGCTGGATGATTCTGTAAATGAAGCGCTCGAAGAGTTTGATTTCGAACTGTCCAATCTGACTATGTTTCTTAAACAGTCGGATAATCCGAGAATCTTCGCTACCAAGAGTGATAAGCTGGTTGATATTGAGGTCGGAATCATAGCCGGAGTAGTTATATTCATTCTTCTGGCATATGTTATCTCGGTATTCGTGGTTCACAGTATAGAAAATGAAAGCAGTATCATAGGAACGCTTTATTCCATGGGAGTGACAAAGAATGATCTTCTGACACACTATGTCACGCTTCCGGTAGTCGTTACATTTATATCAGGACTTGTAGGAGCGCTTGTGGCATCGACGGGAATCCTCGCTCCGATGATAGCTGAAAGCTCTTACAGCTATTTTTCCATAGCTGAATTCTCATTCAGTATTCCGGGATATCTCTGGATATATTCGGTTGTATGCCCACCGGTAGTGGCGATAATTGTAAATGTACTTGTTATAAGAAGCAAGCTGAACAGAACTGCATTATCGCTTATAAGAAATGAAAGCAAACAGAGCCGTATAAGAAAGATCAATCTTAAGGGAATGAATTTCGTAAATGCATTCAGGATCAGACAGACACTCCGCGAAATGCGTTCCACGCTTGCTGTTGTATTCGGAATGTTCCTCTCGCTTCTTGTATTTATGATAGCTGTAAACTGTTTCAGTCTTTGCGATAATATAGCGAAGGATTATGAAGATGATACAAAGTATGAATACATGTATACCCTCAAGTATCCTGAGGAGACTCCTCCTTCGGATGCTGAGCCTGCATATGCATATACCTGTAAAAAGTTTAACCTGGGTTATAATTTCGATGTGACTATACTCGGGATTGATGATGATAATCCTTACTTTGATGTTGATGCCGGAGACAGTAAGACAGATGTAGTTGTTTCATCAGCCTTCGCTGAGAAATTCGGCCTTAAGGTCGGGGAAGAATTTGTCGTAAGTGATGATGACAAAGAGCTTAAGTATGCTTTCTCTGTTAAGGAGATTACCAAATATTCCGCAGGATTCTATATCTTTATGGATATAGATAAGATGAGGGATATGATGGGTGAATCCAACGACTACTATAATGTACTGTTCTCAGACAGAAAGCTGGATATTGATCCGGGAAGGATATATACAACTGTTTCGAAAGAGGATGTGGTCGATGGTGCATCGGTATTCTCAAGTCTTATGATGCCGATGGTGTGTGTGCTTTCCGGTGCATCAGCGCTTATATTCTGTGTTGTAATGTATCTTATGATGAAGGTAATGATAGACAGGAGTGCATATAACATATCGCTGATAAAGGTATTCGGTTATAAACGTAAGGAGATAAGGAAGCTGTATCTCGACGGAAACTTCTATACCATAGCTGCCGGAGCACTTATATGCCTTCCTCTTTCCAAGGTGATCATGAATAAGATGTTTCCATTTATGATATCGAATGTAGCCTGCGGACTGAATGTCAGCACACCGGCAATATTCTATGTGGTTACATATATAGTAATCCTGGTTCTGTACTTCATTATAAACGCAGTGCTTGTAAGAAGACTTAATAAGTTCACTCCTGCAGAGGTTCTGAAAAACAGAGAATAAATACTCTGATTTGGGAATGAATAATACAATAAGAAATGGATGGTTGTCACGAATGACAGCCATCCATTTTAGATTCATTTTGATATCGATATAAATGATTATTCCAATACAATTCCCTTTTCTTCAACATGCTTACATATAGCATCAAAGGTCTCAGGACTCAGGTCATGCTCAACCTTGCAGGCATCCTCTGCCGCAATATCCTCCGGCACGCCAAGGAGTTTGAAAAGAGCAGTGAGGACAGTGTGTCTTTTATAAATGTCCTCGGCAATTTTCAATCCGGATTCGGTAAGCAGGATCATTCCATCTTCGTTAAATGTAATGTATCCGCTTTCCCTGAGCTTCTTAGTTGCATAGCTTACGCTTGGCTTTGATACATGCATCTGATTTGCAACGTCTATAGAACGGACATAGCCTTTCTTTTCTCTGATCATAAGTATTGCTTCAAGATAGTCTTCTGCAGACTCATGGATTTCCATTTTTGTTCAACCCTCCATTATTTAACTTGTGTTAAATATTTTGTAATACTATTAGACAATACTAACACGAGTTCTTGTTAATTGCAAGCCGAATTATATTGTAAAAACTGACTAATTAAGTGTCTCTTAATTCTATAAGATATATATTAAATAAAGTATTGACATTTTATTAAGATTATACTATTTTAAATGGAGTTAAAAAAGACTAACTACAAGAAGGAGTTGAACCGCTATGAATCTTAATGATGCAGAGCTTGGAAAAGAATACATTATTTCTGATGTTGAAACAGGTGGGGATGAGGATATGAAAAGCTTCCTTTTCTCGCTTGGATGCTACAGCGGAGAGAAGATTACAGTAGTTGATAAGAAGCGTAATCTTGTTGTGTCAATCAAAGACGCAAGATATAACATCGATCCTGAGCTGGCAGCAGCTATAGAGATAAATGAATAACATTATGCAGAGCTGCAATATCAGAGCTCTTGCTAAAAGGAGGAATAACAAATGAGAATCGCGTTAACGGGTAATCCGAATAGTGGTAAGACTACTATGTATAATGCCCTTACCGGACGCAAGGAGAAGATTGGTAACTGGGCAGGTGTTACCGTCGACAAGAAAGAGAGCCCTATCAAGAAGGCTTACTATGATGGTGACAAGGAGCTTATCGCTGTCGATCTGCCGGGAGCATATTCAATGTCTCCATTTACATCTGAGGAGAGTATTACAAGCAGCTATGTAAAGCATGAGAATCCTGATGCCATAATCAACATAGTTGATGCAACAAACCTCAGCCGAAGCCTGTTCTTTACGACTCAGCTTCTGGAGCTTGGTGTTCCTGTTGTAGTAGCACTCAATAAGAGCGATGTAAATGATAAGAAGGGTAATAAGATTGATATCGAGAAGCTTTCTGAGAAGCTCGGATGTCCTGTTGTAAGAACTGTATCTACATCAGATCAGGGCCTTAAGGAAGCTGTTAAAGCAGCAGTCGAACTGGAAGGAAAAGGGCAGAAGGCTCCTTACTCGGAAGGTGATATCGACCTCACAAACAAGGAAGAGGTTGAGAAGGCCGACAGAGCGAGATTTGATTTTGTTAATTCTATAGTAAAGGAAGTTGAGGTTCGTAAGACCCTCACTAAGGATAAGAATTTCGGTGATAAGATTGATAAGATAGTAACCAATCCTATACTCGGACTTTTCATTTTTGCAGGAATAATGTGGGTTGTGTTCTATGTGTCACAGACCACAGTCGGTACATGGCTTGCAGATATTCTTGCCGGTGGAATCGAGTCATTCCAGGGCTGGGTAGGCGATAAGATGGCAGATGCCAATCCGCTTCTCTACGCACTTCTGGTTGATGGTATCATAGGTGGTGTTGGTGCCGTTGTTGGATTCCTTCCACTTGTTATGGTAATGTATTTCCTTATCGCACTCCTTGAGGACTGCGGATATATGTCAAGAGCAACTGTGGTTCTTGATCCTATATTCAAGAGAGTTGGACTCTCAGGTAAATCAGTTATCCCTATGATCATCGGTACAGGATGCGGTATTCCGGCCATTATGGCATGCCGTACTATCCGTAATCAGAGAGAGAAGAGAGCAACTGCCATGCTGGCAACATTTATGCCATGCGGAGCCAAGCTTCCTGTTATTGCACTTTTTGCAGGGGCATTCTTCCCTAATTCAAAATGGGTAAGCTGGGTTGCTTATATAGTAGGTATAGTACTTGTACTCCTTGGAGCACTTCTCATCAAGGCTATAACAGCAGCGAAATTCAGAAAGTCATTCTTTATCATTGAGCTGCCTGAATATAAGGCTCCGAGCCTTAAGTTCGCATTTATGTCTATGCTCGAAAGAGGAAAGGCATATATCATCAAGGCAGGTACTATCATACTTGTATGTAACACAGTAGTTCAGATAATGCAGACCTTCAACTGGCATTTCCAGGCTGTGGAAGAGGGAGCAGAGGATACATCAATCCTTGCATCTATTGCGGGTCCATTTGCAGTTCTTCTTATACCTATAGTAGGTATAGCAGCATGGCAGCTCGCAGCTGCGGCTATAACAGGATTTATAGCAAAGGAAAATGTAGTTGGTACGATCGCAACAGTATATGCAATCACAAACCTTGTAGACCCTGAGGAGCTTGAGCTCGTAGGTGAAGGAAATGCAGTTGCAGTAGCTATAGGAATCACCAAGGTTGCAGCTCTTGCATACCTGATGTTCAACTTATATACACCTCCATGCTTCGCAGCACTCGGTGCCATGAACTCCGAGATGCAGAGTAAGAAGTGGCTCTGGGGCGCTATAGGACTTCAGCTCGGAACAGGTTACACAGTAGGGTTCCTCGTTTACCAGATCGGCACCCTCATTACAACCGGTGCATTAGGTGCAGGTTTCCTTGGTGGACTTCTTTTCGAGATAGTATTCGCAGCAATACTTGTAGGCATCATAGTTCATAACAACAAAGCGGTTGCAACAGAATACAAATTGGCATAAAATGCCTCTATAAGAACTAAGAAATTCTATCGTTTAATGAATAATATCCATTCGGCATTTTGAGGTGATTAATAATATGAACCTTGCTACTATTATAGCTCTGATAATACTTATACTGCTTATTATCCCGGCTGTCAGATACCTCCTGAAGCACGGTACCTGTGGTAGCTGTCCTTATCATGGAGGCTGCTCGGGTCACTGTGAAACTGACAAGCTGATGAAGCAGCTCTCATCTGACCCAGAGTTTAAGAAAAGTAATGAAATACTCGAAGAAGTGATAAACAGGCGTAAGAATCAAAATGCCGTAAAATAACTAAAAAGGACGGTTCCAAGTGGAAAACCATTTGAGAACCGTCTCTTTTTGGTTTAAAATGCTTCTCTAGAAGAACGAAGGGAGAATTAAACATGAATAATTTTCATTTACCATACCATCTGATAGTGCAGGAAGGGATTTTCACTGCGATTCCTGAAACAATGCAGGATGAAATTCCTGATCTTGAAGAAAGAAAAACTATATTCGTAACAGAGGCAAACCTCAAGGGAATATTCAATGAGATAATACATAAGATCATGGCATGCTTCCCGAGAAGTGAAATGTACCTCATAGAGTCAGCAACCTACGACAGTGCAGTTTCACTTGCAAAGTATATAACAATGAATGACATTACTGTTGTTATCGGCTTCGGTGGCGGTACAGTACTTGACCTTGCGAAGTTTGCGGCATTTGTCAGTAAGTCAATACTCATATCACTTCCGACAACCCTCAGTAATGACAGCCTTGCTTCACCGGTTGCCGTTCTCGGCACAGAGGGTAAAGCAAGAAAGTCTATTAAATGTACCATTCCGGATGCAATACTTGTAGATGTAAATGTAATCTCAAGCGCACCGGAAAGACAGATACTTGCCGGTATAGGTGATACAGTCAGCAAATATACAGCTCTTAACGACTGGAAGCTTGCACATGAGAGAAAGAAGGCTCATGTGGATGACTTCGCATATATGATATCCAAGATGGCTTTCAATTCACTTCTCTACAGAGCAGGAGCTGAGCTTAAGAGCAAGGACTTCATCAAGAAGCTTACCCAGGCTCTCGTTATGGGAGGACTCGCTATGGAGATAGCAGGATCCTCAAGACCGAGCAGTGGATCAGAACATCTGTTCTGTCACGCACTTGATGAAAGATTCAGTGAATATGTAAGCGTACCTCATGGTATAGCAGTTGCAATGGGAAGCTATTGTGCATGTAAATTCCAGGACAGGAATCTCGCAAAGATAACCGGTATGATAAAAGAATATGGCATACCGATCAAACCGAGTGATTATAAGATTACAAAAGAAATATTTATAGGTGCATGGCAGCAGGCTGCAGAAACAAGACCTGACAGATACACCATACTCAACGAAACAGATCTTAACGCCGATATGCTCGGCGCACTTTATGATGAGATGGAAGAGTTGTTCTAAGGATTTCAAAGAACAACCGGGATGACCATTCCGCGTTAGAATTCCACGCGGAATGTAGTCTTTCCATCTTTTGAGAAGGCACGGATGGTACCACCGTGGTTCTCGACTATGCTCTTTGCTATAGCAAGTCCGAGACCGTAGCGGTTGTCACTTCTGTGCCTTGATTTATCTGCGCGATAGAATCTTTCGAAGATTCTTTCCTCATCGCCTTCTGCGATAGGCTCTCCGGTGTTGACCATTTCAAGAACTATCATCTTCTTATTCTTATGGCTGTGATGAAGACGTACTCTTACAGGGGCAGACTTATCACTGTGCTTTATCGCATTATCAAGGAGAGTAGAAGCAAGCTTCTCAATCTCATCCTTACTGCATTTAAATGTAATGCCATCTTCGATTTCAGTCTCTATCTCAACGCCCTGCTCAAATGCAACGCCTTCAAATACGAGAGCAGTCTTCTCAACTATCTTAGAAATATTCTCATCTTTATATGTCTCTACCGAAACACCATCCTCAAGCTTGGAAAGATCCAGAAGCCCGGTGATGAGCTTGTTCATCCTGTCGGATTCATACTTGATATTTTCGACAAGCTTACCGTTCTCGCCTTCTGTGTTCAGCTCGTCTGCAGATGCCATGATGATAGCAAGAGGAGTCTTCAATTCATGTGAAGCATCAGCTATGAAGTCCTTCTGTTTATCGAAAGCTTCTCTGGCGGGCTTCGTGATCCAGCTTGTTATAAGCTTAGCTATAAATGCAAGTACCAGCATAAGAAGCACGAATATGCAAAGGCTTTCAAAAAGAAGAAGTCTCATCTGCTGAGCTATGTTTGTTTTATTTACTATGATTATGGATTCTTTTCTGTAATTAAAAGAATAGCCGTTCCTATAAAGATTTCCAACTTTTATAGTGTCGATACTGTATTTTGCTATGACCTGTTTAGCAGATGTTTCAGGGTCAAAGCTTGAGGTGAGATTGCTGTGATCGATGACATTAACAATGTCGGTGCCACTGATTTCTACGGTATAAACCTCGCTGTCCATTATCATCATATTCCTGAAATCGAATGCCTCACCATCATCCGGTTTAAAGTCATCCTTGTTCTCGGGCTTGTCCGGATTTCCATCAGGAAGTCCGCCCGGAGCGGTTCCACGCCCGAATCTGCCGCCTTCATTCTCGAAAATGAAAAGTGCTCTCATTACATTTTCATATTCTCTTCTGTAGCTTCGGACGTTGACTATAACGAGACCGATGAGCAGAAAGAGAGTGAGCATCCCGAATATGGCAAGAAAAGTTTTTCTACTTAGTTCCTTCATCTATGGTTTCCATCCTATATCCCATGTTTCTGATAGACTTAATAGTTACTGAGGATTCAAGAAGCTTAAGCTTCTTTCTGACAAATGAAAGGTATGCCTCGAGGTTATTGGACATCGAATCATTTTCCATGCCCCATACGCGATCGAATATCATCTCGCGTGAGAGAACCTGATTCGGATTCATCATGAAGTATTCCAGAAGCTGGAATTCCTTGTTGTTTATTTTGATGCTTTCACCGGACTTCTTGCTTTCAACAGCAGGGGTCTTGTAATCGAGGACTATATCGCCGAACTCGAGAGAGTCTTTGACTGCAACCTCAACACGGAGCTGTGCATTTACCCTGGCGACCAGCTCGTCTATATGAAACGGCTTCGGAACATAATCATTTGCACCTTCGCTGAAGCCCTTCAGTTTATCGGAAAGCTCACCCTTGGCGGTGAGCATGATTACCTTTGAATGTATGCCTTCCTGACGAATCTCTTTCAATACGGAAATGCCGTCCTTCTTCGGAAGCATGATATCCAGGAGTATGAGGTCGTATATTCCGGTCAGCGCATTATAGAGACCGTCTTCTCCATCATAAGAAATGTCGATCGTGTATCTTTCTTTTCTGAGACGCTCGGATACAAGCTCAGCAAGCGCATATTCATCTTCAACAAGAAGTATTCTCATATACCGCATCCTCCTTCTAAAACTGAGTATAAGTATAACAAGGTGAATGTTTGATTACAAATGTTAGTTTCATGAAGCGTCTATATATGTTATATTGTAACTGAACAGTTACGTTAATAAACAAAACCAGGGGGTAAACTACATGGGTGACAAAAAAGACAGCAGTACATTTAAACCTTATATTCCGGCTGAGAAGATCACACCGGAATTCACGGCTACATCTATCATCATAGGTATCCTGCTCGCAATCATTTTCGGTGCTGCAAATGCATATCTCGGACTTCGTGTCGGTATGACAGTTTCTGCATCGATTCCTGCCGCCGTTATATCTATGGGCGTCATTCGCGTTATCATGCGAAAGGATTCAATTCTCGAAAGCAATATGGTTCAGACTATAGGTTCAGCCGGTGAGTCACTGGCAGCCGGAGCTATATTCACTATGCCGGCTCTGTTCCTCTGGGCAAAAGAGGGCGTGACAGATGCACCGAGTCTTATAACCATTTCACTTATTGCACTCTGCGGTGGAGTACTCGGAGTGCTATTCATGGTTCCACTCAGAAATGCATTGATAGTCAAGGAGCACGGGGTCCTTCCTTATCCTGAAGGTACAGCCTGTGCTGAGGTTCTTCTTGCAGGTGAAGAGGGCGGCTCAAGTGCAAAAACTGTATTCCTCGGAATGGGACTTGCTGCACTTTTCAAATTTGTCGTTGACGGTATCAAGGTTGTACCGGGAGTTGTAACTGCAAAGATAAGTGCACTTAAGACAGAACTTTCTGCTGAAGTTTATCCGGCACTTATCGGTGTAGGATACATCTGCGGTCCAAAGATTTCATCATATATGTTCGCGGGCGGTGTGCTCGGATGGTTCGTACTTATTCCTGCCATCATAGTATTCGGCGGAAATACAGTTATGTATCCGGGAACATCTACTATAGCTGAAATGTATGCAGCTGACGGCGCAGGCGCAATCTGGAGCTGCTACATAAGATATATAGGTGCAGGTATGGTTGCTGCCGGCGGTATCATAAGTCTTATCAAGTCACTTCCGCTTATAATCACTACATTTGTGGATGCTCTTAAGGGAGTTAAGTCAGCAGGAAAGGGCGGCACCAAGCGTACAGAGCAGGATATGGATATCCGTCTTGTTATAGGCGGCATCGTTGTCATAACACTTGCTATATGGCTTCTGCCTCAGATTCCTGTAACACTTCTCGGAGCTATAATAATGGTGCTCTTCGGATTTTTCTTCGGAGCAGTTTCTTCAAGAATGGTCGGTCTTGTAGGAAGCAGTAACAATCCTGTTTCAGGTATGGCTATCGCAACTCTGCTTTTCTCGACACTTCTGCTTAAGCTGACCGGAGATACAGGTGCTCACGGAATGATAGGAGCTATCTCGATAGGTTCAATCATATGTATCATAGCTGCCATGGCAGGTGATACTTCACAGGATCTTAAGACAGGTTTCATACTTGGTTCTACACCGAAGAAGCAGCAGTACGGCGAGCTTCTCGGAGCTGTTATCGCTGCATTTACAATAGGCGGAGTTCTTATACTTCTCGATAAGGCATGGGGCTTCGGAACTACAGAGCTCGCAGCTCCTCAGGCTACACTTATGAAGATGATCGTTGAAGGCGTTATGAACGGAAATCTTCCTTGGGCACTCGTATTCATAGGAGTCTTCATAGCAATAGTTGTTGAGATACTCGGTATCCCTGTACTCCCTGTTGCTATAGGCCTCTACCTTCCGCTCGAACTCAGTTCAACCATCATGATAGGTGGTATTATAAGATGGTTCGCAGATAAGAAGAAGGGCAAGAAGAATGATGATGCCGGAAGCGGAATCCTCTTCTGTTCAGGTATGATAGCAGGTGAAGGACTTGTCGGAATACTTCTTGCTATTCTCGCAGTGCTCGGAGTTGCTGATAAGATGGATCTTTCAGGCAGCGCAAATACCGGAATTATCGGCGGCCTTGTTCTTATGGCTGTGATGATATTCTTCGTAACTAAGTTTGCTATGGAAAAGAAAGAAGCAGGAAAGAAGGAAGCTACTGAAAAAGCAGATGAAAAAGAGTGAGAATAACAATTATCTGGACAAGATTCCTGTTCAGAATCCCAAACATACCTGGGATAAGAACGATAAAGACGAGGTTACCATATATATAGAGAATACCGGAGTCTTCAACAGGGCAGCTCAGAAGCTCCTGAAGAAACCGAAGGTGACAAACATTCATCTCGAAGGACTTGGTAACTTTATCTGGCCGCTTATAGACGGCGAGCGGTCGATATACGATATCGGACTTTTGGTTAAGGAGGAATACGGCGAGGAAGCTGAGCCGCTCTTTCCGAGGCTGGTAACGTATATGAAGACACTGGAGTCGTATGACTTCATTACATTTAAATAGATATTCATTTATCAGAAATGAACGGTTCTTGTTTGACTTATTTAGTCGGATGAGGGCCGTTTTATTCTTTTGAAAAAACTTCTTATTTTTAATCTCCATTTAATATTGACATCTTATCATGGCACCATACGAAGAAGAAATGGAGTGATGAACATGAGTGAATACAGAGAAGTTTTCAAAAGAACAGAAATTAAATATCTGATCTCAGAGGAGCAGTTCAGGAAGCTTATGTTCTTTCTCTCCGGGATGGCAAGGATAGATCAGTATGGTAAGACGAGGATCAACAACATATACTTCGACACACCTGACTGGCTTATGATAAGGACTTCAATTGAGAAGCCGATATATAAAGAAAAGCTCAGACTCAGAACTTACGGGAGTACAGATGACTCGACGAATTCCTTCATAGAGATAAAGAAGAAGTTCGACGGGGTCGTATATAAGAGGAGAGTGAACGGAAGCTACAGGGCAGCATATGATTATCTTGTAAATGGAAGTGATCCGCTTGATGACTCGCAGATATCCCGCGAGATCGAAGGACTTAAATACGTATATGATGACCTGAGACCTTCGATGAAAATCTGCTATGACCGTATAGCCATGGCGGGGATAGAAGATCCGGAATTCCGCGTTACATTTGACACTAACATACAGTGGGATACTGACTCACTCGACCTTAAGTCGGATGAATGCTCACATACGATACTTGGAGAAGGAACCTACATGATGGAGATCAAGGTGGCAAATTCGATGCCGAAGGAGCTGGCTGAGAAGCTCAGCGAACTTGGAATATTCCCCGTTTCATTTTCAAAATACGGACGTGGATATGTGGATATGATAACAGCTGAGGCAGAAAGCACAGCTGAGAAGAATATAGATACTGAAAACGAAGACATGCAGAGAACATTTATGAAAGGAGTGACCAGATATGCTTAGTAATTTGTTTACATCAATTATAACAGAGGGCAGTTTTACACCTGCACAGTTCGCAGCAGTAACCGTAACCTCACTCGTATGCGGGCTCATAATCGCGGTCACTTACTCGATAAGAAATAAGTGCTCAAGAAGCTTTCTCATAACACTTATACTTCTTCCTGCGATAGTTGAACTTGTGATACTTCTTGTAAATGGAAATATCGGCGCAGGAGTCGCAGTGGCCGGAGCATTCAGTTTAGTCAGATTCAGATCGGCACCGGGAAGGGGACAGGAGATAACAAGCATATTCCTGGCTATGGCAGTAGGACTTGCAACAGGAATGGGATATGTTGGAGTGGCAGTACTCTTTACTGTTTTTATATCTGTTCTGAATCTGGTCTTCAATCTTCTTAAGATCGGTGGAGATGAGAATCACAGGACACTCAAGATTACAGTTCCGGAGAATCTGGATTATGAAGGAAAGTTCGAGGATATTTTCGATAAGTATCTCTCAAGCTATACATATGAAGAGGTTAAGACCAGCAATATGGGAAGTCTCTACAAGCTCACACTGAGCGTGGTTCTGAAGGCAGGTGTCTCAACCAAGGAATTCCTTGATGAGATCAGAACCAGAAATGGAAATCTGGACATAAGCCTTGGACGAGAAATCGAAAATATGGAAAGCTTATAGGAGGTAGCATTATGAAGAAGAGATATATACTTTTAAATATAGGAATAGCAGCAGTGATGATGTCAGGACTTCTGACAGGATGTACAGGAGTTGCAACAGGAACAGGGACAAAGACAGACAGTGAAGTGGTTGCTGAGAGCCAGACTGATGTGGATACGAATGATCAGGATGGCAAGGATGCGTCGGATGATAATAGTAATGATGATGCTGAAAGCAAGGACTCGGATGCGGATGATAATTCCGGCAGTGATCTGTTTACAGACAGAGATCTCGAGCAGGAAGCAGATCTTAGTGATGCTGAGAATATAGAACTAAAGAGCGGCGAAGATGTTACCATAGATTCTGAAGGCGTATATGTAATCACAGGAGATGCAACAGGTGTTACTATCTATGTGGAAGCAGAGGATGAGGATAAGGTTCAGCTGGTACTGGACGGAGCTTCCATAGAAAATGAATCTGAACCTGCAATATACGTAAAGAGCGCAGATAAGGTATTCGTAACAACTACAGATTCCGAGAACAGCCTCACAGTAACAGGAGAATTCGAGGCAGACGGCGACACCAATCTTGACGCTGTTATATTCTCCAAGGATGATCTTACGATAAACGGAACAGGTACACTGAATATCACTTCATCCGACAATGCCGTAAGCTGCAAGGATACTTTGAAGATTACAGGAAGCACCCTGAATGTAGATTGCGAAGGCAATGCATTTGAAGCTCATGATGCGATAGATATAGCCGACGGAACTATCAAGGTTACAGGCTGTAATGACGGACTCCATGCTGAGGACAGTGATGATGACAGTATAGGCGAGATCAATATCATAGGCGGCACTATAGATATAACTGCAGCGGATGACGCGATTCATGGAACAACAACAGTGACAGTAGATGGCGGTACATTTACACTTAATGCAGCAGAATGTATAGAAGCAACAGTAGTTGAGATCAATGGTGGTGACATCAACATCGAGGCATCCGATGATGGAATAAATACGGCAAATAAATCAAGTGCATTATCCCCTAGCTTCACGATGAACGATGGAAACCTTGTGATCAAGATGGGTGCCGGTGATACAGACGGAATCGACTCAAACGGAGATATAATTGTAAATGGAGGAACCATAGATATAACTGGTCAGTCAACCTTCGACTATGACGGAAAAGCTGAGTATAACGGCGGAACCATCATCGAGAATGGCGAAGAGACAAATACTATCTCAAACCAGTTCGGCGGTATGGGGCCGGGCGGCGGACAGGGATTCGGCTCGGGCGGTGATTTCCAGCCGGGTGAGAATGGAAATTCTCCTACGCCACCTGAAGACGACTCAAATTTTAGGCCGGGCCGTGGCGGTCAGGACGGTAACAGGCAGCCACCTGACGGCGGTGAGCACGGCGGACAGGGAGGCTTCCCAGGTGGACAGCCAGGCGACAAGAATGGCGGAGAGCAAGGAACAACGGAAGTAGAATGAAGCCAGTTGGTGACAAATCGTCACCAACTAAAAATGAAGTGCCCCAAAGAAGAAGAGAGTTAACCGGTTACAAATTGTAATCAGTTGAAGGAAATCAAATCGGTGACAAATTGTCAACAGTTGGAACTGATTGCTAAGTATTGTAAGAAAGGTATACAGATAATATAAAAAGTGCAACACTCCATACAATAGTGTGATATAATATCATAGGGTTACATTTAAAAATGTATGGGGTATTAGCATCATGAAGGAGACAGGCAGAAGTATATTCCAAATAAATACCAGCATATATAACAGTTTTGTTTTGATGCATTGATTTGAAAGCTGACACAGGTAAATTGTGTCAGCTTTTTATATATATAGGAAATTGGCAGTAAATGGAGGATTGCTTATGCAGGACGAGAACAAAAAACATGAATCCAAATTGGATGATACTATATCCAGTATCAAAAAACAGATTACGTCCATAGAGGGAAGGATAATCAGAAATAACAAGAAGCGTGAGCTGTGCTGCAAGTGGCTTAAGACCGAAGGAGAAAGTACTAAAGAAGCGTTCGGAAAGATTGACGAAGAGATCGAAACATACAGAACCAGCAAAGCTGAAAAAGATGCTTTCATAAATGAAAAAGAAAAAGCCATAGATGAAAAGGACAAAGAAGTTGCTGCCATAGAAGAAGAATACTCTGAACTTGTTGAGAAGAATAAAAAGCTTCAGCGTAAATGGAATGAAAAGAGCGAAGAAATCCAGCAGAGCTATGATGAATGTATGAAGGAACATACCAAGCTGAACAATCAGCTGAAGTTCATCAAAGAGGATAAAAGAAAAGTCAGCGTGCAGCTTGCACAGCTCCGTCAGGATGAGCTGATCAGAGTGCAGGCTGCCGGAAGCTCCAGTTTATCAAAAAAGAAGAAACAGGAGCTGAATGACATTCATTTTGAAGTGCAGGAAAAAGTCGTAATAATGAACCGAATAGATTCGGACATAGACAGCGTAGTTCTGTCACTTCAGGAGCTTGAGGATAAATACAATCAGTCAAAAGAAGCAGTCGAAAAGAAGCTGAATGAGATAAGAGACGAAATGCAGGCAAACTGTGACGAGGCTGATGAAAAGAAAAAGGTCATGGATCAGATATACGAGGAAAGAACAGCCCTTCGAAATGAAGTTCTTGAGGCTATCGAAGAAGAGAAAAAGATAGATGAAATGATCTTCATGGCAGAGGAGAGAAAGAAAGAACTCAGCTGGGATATCGACGGCAAAACCAGGGAAAAGGAAAGACTATCTTATGAGATAGAAAGAGACATGGGCTTCCAGGCCGAGCTGGAGAAGAAGCTGGAGCAGCTGGAGAAGGAGAAAAAGTTGGAGCAGGAGAAGAATAAAGAGTAGTAAAAAAACAATTAGGATTTGTATTTGACAGAGCTTTCAACGGTTTTGAATGGGGGTATTTTACTATGTATTTGTGCGGCGTGGGTAATTCAGGACAGGATATTACAGTTAATGGTGATTTCACAATACATTTAAAATCAGGAATGTACTATTTGAATAATGAATCTGGCAGAGAGAATATATTTCTGTGTGGCGAATTCAATTCCAGACCATGGAACTATAAAAAAGGATCGTTCAGTGTGTCGGAGTCAACGGAATTTAAAAGCAATTGGGCATTTTCCGTTCATAATGATTTAAATGTCATAGACGTTTTTGGCAATAAGAGATTTAGTGATGTGTTAAAAAGAATAAGTGATAACACAAAAAACATCACATTTACTGCAAATGTATTTGGAAGTTCAAGAAGTTGGGGAAATGATTTTGTAAAAAAATATAAAGTAATAAAGGATAATAAAGATATTAAGGTGGGGTATTTTACCCAGGGCTATCTGGTTAAGACACTCCATTATATTCTTGTTTTCACCAGACGTAATGCCTATTTAGCGAAAATAGAATACAACGGAATAAACCCGGCAAGTGAAGAAAGGGAAATACTTTCTATTGCAAATTCAATAGAAGCAGTTTACCAAGCCGAAGAAATAGTAAATGAACATGAAAGCGCTGAAAATGAGTCGGTATTAAATGCGTCTGTATTTGATAAGAAATTTGAAAAGCCAAAATATACAAAAGGAACTAAAGTATCCGTAGGTTCTTTGATAGTTCAGGTCCCTGATGAAATGAATTATATCACACAGAATAAAGATTCAGGTGCTGGGACTAATGAATTTGGATTAAGAAATACATATGAGTTGGTAATAGCTTCAAAGGGATATGATAATTCGTTATTAAATCATCAGGACATGCCATTTGGTATGAATATCAGAAATGTAAATGTTGATGACAGCACTAAGCTACTCTGGAAAGGGAATGAAGCTGAGATTAAAAAAAGTGTAACTGCGACTTATGACTCAATAGCAGAAGTAACATCGCGTGGTTATAAAATAAAAGTGGCAAAACTTGAGAAAAACCTTTGTATTGTTTATTCAATCAAAGGTGAGAGTGATAATAAATCGGAGTATTGGATTTCTTATGGTGCTTTTATAGTACATAACAACTCTGCATATATTTTGAATATTTGTTTTAATTCCTTAAAGGCGACAAAAACTGAATACGAAAAAACAACACTTGATTTCCTTAGTAAAATCAAGGCGGCTTCAGCTAAAGAAACTAAAGAATATGAAACTCAAAAAAGAATAGAAGCTCTGGGAAATTTGGCAGATGAAAACGGAAAGCTAAACGCTGTCATGGTTACACGGCTATTCTCAGAAGATGTTCTGTTCTTTAACGAAGGTGAAGTTGTACAAGGCAGAAGTAAAAAAGAAATGAAAGGCATGCAGATTAATGCTCAGTCACCTTTGGCAAACAAAATAATAGAAATAAAGAATATACTAATTCCAGAAATACAGGAATTAGCGGTGTTATTGGAACAGAATAAAAAACTAAAAATAACCGATTCAAAAATCAACAAAGAAGTTCTAAAAGGATGTTGGAATATGTCAATTTCAGGGTTGTCTCTATTTGAATTCTGTGCTTGGCATATGATTAAAGTGATTGAAAAGGATGTAGATTCATATCTTGTTACGTTTGATCAGGACCTCTTTTATGGTATTCCGAAAGCCTACTCATACATAGGTGAAATACTGTGCACTTTGAGAAAGTACAATGATAGAAATGGCGATTTTACGGTTACTGTCATTCCTATTAAAAACTTTGATTCGCCGATTGAAAATGAAATTCAAGATCCTGTCAAAGACGCTGACAGTATGATGAGTATCTATACCTATAAGATTCCGGAAGGTACCGATCCAATAGATGACGGATACGAAGAACTGCCATTGGATGTAAACTTGGATGAAGCATTTGAATATGCTGAAAATGATGATTCTCTGACTAGAACTGTCGAAAACAGATACACCCAAAGCAGCATTTCGGAACTGGAAAACCAGCTTAATATGATAATCAACAGCTGGCAGCACGAAATTGAATCGACGAACAGAAGTATTCTTGGAAGCGAACCGATAAGAAGATCAAATGATGCAAGAAAGAAGAAACTTGTGTCAAATACCGAAAAAATAATCAATTCAACTGCAGAGGAAATAGAAAAGATTATGGATAATCTTGATTCCATTGCAACAGATATGAATGAAGAAGATAATAATCTTCCTGATGTTATTCAGCTGATCGGAAAGTGTTTTGAAGCCTTACATTTGAAATATGAATTGGTCTATACACGCAGCAGTAAACAGATGATAAAATACGCCATTCCGAAGAAGTATCAGAGTATTTCTTCAAAATGGAAGAGAAAGTATAAGGGACTGCCTCAAGTAAAAAGGGAGGAACTTGAAGAGACTATATCAACTACAAAGAAAGAGATAACATCGATAAAAAGAAGAATCACAAAGAATAACAAGAAACTGGATGAAATCAAAGTATGGTTTGAGGAAGAAGGCAAAAACACAGATTCTGAGATAAACAAATGTGATGATCTGATACAGTCATATAAGGAAAATGTCCAGGAAAAGGATCAATACATCACCGAAAATGAGCAAAAGGTTGATGAGATTGATAAAAAAGCTTCAGAATTACAAAAAGAGTATTCTCAACTTGACGAACGAAACAAGGAACTTGAAAAACAATGGAAACTGAAGAATGATGCACTTAAAAAGAACTATGATTCCACAGTACTTGAACATCAAAGGCTTAACGATCAGCTATCATACTTGAATGATTCCAAGAAAAGGATAAGTGTGGAATTATCACAGTTACGGCAGGACGAAATACTAAAGCGAGGAGAAGCTGAAAAGGCCTTTCTGTTTAAGAAAAGGAAGATCCAGGAAGCTGATGCAATCAGTTTTACAATACAGTCTAAAACCAGTGAGATTAATCGTATAGAATCAGAGATTACAAATACTATTCAATCATTACAGCAGCTTGATATGAACTATAATCAGTCAAAAGAGTTTATAGAAAACAGTTTAAATGATATGAAGGCAGAAATGCAGGAAAACTATAATATTACTGATTCTAAGATGAACGAGATTAATAAGCTTTCTGAAGAAAGAAATGAACTTAAAAACAAAATCCTGGAGGCGATAGAAGAAAAAAACAGTATAGATGAAAAGTTATTTTTGACAGAGGAGCGCAAAAAGGAATTAAGCTGGAATAATGAAGAAAAGACTAGGGCAAGGGAACTGATTACCAGCGAAATAGAAAAGGATACAGCTGCTCAAACAGAACTTGAAGAAAAAGTTGCTTCAATGAAAGAAGAGCTGGCGAGTATTGGATAGTATAGGAGTGTTTGAGAAAGTATAGATTTTGAAAGACGGGGGTAAAAAATAAACAATGAGTACTGAATTTAGAATGGCAGGTACTATACTGGAAAAGTATCTGGGAAATGAAAGTAGAGTAATTATTCCTGAAGGGGTAACTAAGATAGGAAAAATGGCTTTTGCTAATTGTAGTACTATTGAATCGATAACTATGTCTGATTCTGTTCTGTCAATAGATGAGAGAGCATTCATGGATTGCACCTTGCTTAAAGAGATAAGACTGTCTGAAAAGATAACAACTATCAAGGAGGAGCTTTTTAAAAACTGCTCATCACTTGAGACGCTCAGATTACCTCCAAAGGTAAAATCGATACACAATAAAGCATTTGATGGATGTTGTTCTTTGAAGGAGATAAACATTCCGAATGAAGTTTCTGTATTGCCATTTAATATATTTAAAGATTGCAAGATAGAGAAAATATCGCTTTCTGAAAGTATGTCCATAATTGACTCGCTTTTCCTTTACGGAAGTGTTGGATTGAAGGAAGTAATAATACCTGACAGCGTAAAAGAAATAGGTCTGAGTGCTTTTGAAGGATGCAGTTCTCTGACTACTGTGAAACTCTCTTCAAACTTAAATAAGATAGGGATAGAAGCTTTCAGTGGATGCATCAGCCTGAAAGATATCGAATTTCCTAAGGGATTAAAACAAATTGACGCTAATGCGTTTTGGGGTTGTTCTTCTTTGTTAAAAATCAATATTCCTTCAGGTGTGACAATTGGAGATGAGGCGTTTAAAGGTTGTACCAGTCTTGATAATGTAGAGGGGATTGAAGATGCTAAAGAAATTGGCTCCGGAGCTTTTGATAGGACTTTGTATTATTCAAATAATAAGCCGGAATGTATTATACGAAGAAATGGGCTTGTAAAGTATTTAGGTGATGGTGATGAGTATATAATACCGGAGGGTATTACTCGGATTAACAAAGAAGCTTTTAGTGGCTGTAAAAAACTGAAACGGGTAGTGATTCCTGACAGCGTGACGTCAATTGGAGAATCTGCCTTTAGAGATTGCATATCTCTTGAGTCAATAGTAATTCCGGAAGGAGTAACAAGTATAGAAGACTTATGTTTCTGTGATTGTTCAAGTCTTAAAGAAGTAATCTTGCCTCAGAGTATTACGTCGATTGGATACTATGCTTTTTGCGACTGCAAGGCATTGGTTTCTGTCACAATTCCTGATTCAGTAACGACTATTGAAAGCGATGCTTTTGAACGATGTAGTAGCTTAAAAAGAGTTGAATTATCGAAATCATTAACAGGGATAGACAGTGGTTTGTTTGAAGACTGTGTAAGCCTATCGGAAATAATAATTCCTGAAAGTGTTATTGAAATAGGAACGTCTGCTTTTCGTAATTGCAAGAGTTTAGAGAAAGTGGTTTTTCATGAGGGATTGAAGAGCGTTGGTTACAATGCATTTGAGGGGTGTTCGGGTTTATCACTACTTATTCATAAATCCTTCAGCATTAAAACAGATACCTGGGGCATAAAGATATATGGGGTTGACCCTGAAAGAGTTTATTATTACGGATTAATATCCGCATTAGATGGAATAATTGACACTAAGTGTAAGATTGCTGTTAACTATATTGATTTAGTGACAAGCGGACAGGATGTGGATGAAGACATAAACCGTAAGAATAAGACATGGATCAAAAAGAACAGAGCCAAACTATATGATCTTGTGTTTAAGAATAGTAATGAATATAGACTGTTTAAGTTCTTTATTGATGAAAAGATTATTCCTTTGGATGATATAGACAACCTGATTAATGAAGTTCAATCAACAGAAATCAAAGCTATGCTCTTAGATTATAAAGAAAATGGCTTTTCGAAAAAAAAGATAGCAAATTACGAGAATAATAAGTTTGAAAAAGAGGTAGGGATTAAAGAACCAAGTGTAAGTGAATATAAAAAAACATTCTCAATTAAAGTGAATGCTGAAGGAGGATATACACTGACTTCTTACAAAGGAGATATGCTGGAGGTCGTGATTCCGGAAAAAATAGGCGATAGCATTATCACTGAAATTGGGGATTACGCTTTCGCTGATACATATGGGAATAAGAATAATGAAACCAGAAGAAACATTACAAGTATTGTCGTTCCATCCAGTGTCAAAAGGGTGGGGAGAGGTGCATTTTCATGTTGTTCCAGCCTGAAGAATATCAGCTTATCCAAAGGATTGAAGGAGATAGGTGATAATGCATTTTATTGTTGCAGGGAATTAGAGAATATTGAGCTCCCGAAAGGACTGACAAAAATAGGCGAAGAGGCTTTTATGCACTGTACTATGCTTAAAAGCATAAATCTGCCCGACACACTGAAATATATAGGTGACAAGGCTTTTTCAAACTGTGAATGTTTAGACAGTATAAGTATTCCGGGAACGGTTTCTGAGCTGAATTCATATATGTTTGAAGAGTCTGGAATAAAGAATGCGGAGCTTTCAGAAGGTATAAAAAATGTAGGTTATGATCTGTTCCTTAATTGTAAAGAACTGGTGAGTGTTCGCTTTCCGTCAAGTTTGAAAAAAATAGATTATGGTTGTTTTTATGGCTGTAGTTCAATAGAAGAAATAATTCTACCTGAACAAATAACAAGTCTACAGGAAGGTATGTTTGAAGGTTGCCACAGTCTTAGAAAAATAAAGTGTTTGGGTAAATTGAAAACTATCAATCTGGCAGCGTTTAGGTTCTGCGGGAATCTTCAGAGTCTTGAAGATAATTGTGGCATGGGAGAAATTAAAAATATATATAAGGACTTTACCGAAATTACTGATAATAATGATCCATTTGCAAATACCAAGGTATATGAAATGCTGGTTAATTATGCATTTCCAAATGAGGTTATTCGAATTGATGAAGAAGAAGTCATAATACCGGAAGGTGTAAAGAGCATTCCGTTTTCAACCTTTTCTAAATGCAAGAATATTAAACGTGTAACAATACCAAACAGTGTAACAGAAATTGAAGATGATGCTTTTGAAGGCTGCAGTAATCTGGAGAGTATTTCAATCCCAGGCAGCGTAAAAAGAATTGGAGAAAATGCTTTTAAAGGATGCACTAATCTTAAAACCGTGGAATTAAATGAAGGGTTGGAGGTAATTGATTATTATGCATTTATGAGTTGCTCCAAACTTGAGAAAATCAAAGTCCCTAACAGTGTTTGGTATATTGGAGATGGCGCTTTCAAAAAATGCAAAAAACTTGTTGAAGCAATTCTTCCTGATAAAATGAAGGAATTACACTATGGATGCTTTGAAGACTGCAGCAGATTAGAAAGCATCAGAGTTCCCTCTTTGGCTGATAATATAGGAAACAGGTGCTTTTTCGGATGCACAAGTTTACGCAAAGTAGAATTACCTGACAGTCTATTCGTAATCGGTGAAGAAGTATTCAATGGTTGTAAGAAGCTGAATGATATTTTGCTTCCAAAGGGACTTGTAACAATTGGCTATGGGTCTTTTTCGGGCTGTGTGTCTATTGATAAAATAATTATTCCTTCATCCGTTAAAACCATACAGAAGAATAACGCCTATGGCGGTAAATATGATCTAACAAAGTACAGTGGTTCAAAAAGAATAAAACTCTTTAAGGATAACGTATTTAAAGAATGCAATGATTCTATCAATATTATATTTGACGCTAAAAAGGATAGTGGTAAAAGTGATCGTAATGAAACCATAGTTGAAAAAGGAAAGAAGTTCATCATTGAAAATGGAGTGAAATATAGCGAGGATAAAACTATCTTGTACAAGTATGTAGATTACTCGGAAAAAAGGGTGAGTTACGGGGACTACAGAGTTGTAGGCACTCCGATTGAATCATTTGAAGTCCCGGATACTGTTGTTGAGATAGCTCCAAAAGCTTTTGAAGGAATACATACTCTTGAAAAAGTAAAACTGAATGAAGGGCTTAAGAAAATAGGAGATAAAGCATTTTTTGATACCAAGCTCAAAAAGGTGAGTATTCCTTCAACGGTCGAAAAAATAGGGGTACTTGCTTTTACCACGCAGATAAAGACTGAAATCTGGGAAGGCGATAAATACAAATATCCTCAGATAATTATTGATAACAAAAATGAATCTTTTATAGATGATGGGCAGTGTATATATCAGCGTAAAAATGCCGACATTTTAAATCTGAAACTGTGTTATAAATCCGGTGTCACGGAATACACGGTAAATAGTAATACTGAGATTATAGAAGAATATGCGTTTTTAGGGTGTAAAAGGCTAAAACATATTGTGCTGAATGAGGGTTTAAAAACAATAAAGAAACAAGCGTTTAGTGATTGCGGTTTTGACACTGTTAAGATTCCTTCAACATTGGAAGATATGACAGATTTACCTCTTAAGGAATGCCGTGGAGGCTCTTATAGCTATAAACTTAAGATTGAAACAGGAAGGAATAAGAAGTATTTCATTGACGACAGAGTTCTTTATAAAAGGACGGAAGAGGGATATGTTCTGATAAGTTGTGCCTCTCAGAAGAACACGAAAGAAGTAAAGAAAGGTACCGTTATCATAGCAGAATATGCTTTTAATAATTGCAACAGACTAAGAAAAGTAATCATTCCTAAATCTGTTAAGTTGATAAAAGCAAATGCATTTTCTCGCTGCACAAGTCTGGAAACAGTTACAGTTGAAGGGGCTTCCGTTGATATTGAAAAAGCCGCTTTTTATGGTTGTACCTATTTTACCAAGAAAAACTATCCGCCGAGTTTTAGGATTGTAAAAAGAAAATGAGAGACAATAAGTATTGTTAACCAGAATAACTTTGGATTAAGCAAATATGAGTACTAATAGAAATGAAATAGAAAAAATAGCTATAGATATACTAAATATGTCCAGAGACTCATTGATAGTTAATATGAGGTTTCTTGATGTTGCAATCAGCAAGTTAAGTTTCAAACTGTACGAAGAAACGTTGGGAACTGATGGGAGATATGTATTCTTTAATCCAAAGCATATTGTATCAGAGTACAAAAAGAATAAAGGCAGAATAACCAGATTATATCTTCATACATTACTTCACTGTATTTTTCAGCATCCATTTATCAACCCCAATACTAACAGAGATTTATGGGATTTGGCGTGCGATATAGCTGTAGAGAATATGATCAATGGTTTTGAATTATCCTTTGTTGATATAGGGAGGAAATCCAGACAGTCAACAATCATATCTGAGCTTAAAGAAAAGTGTAAGATTCTGACTGCTGAAAAAGTGTATAGGTATTTGAATGATAATCAATTACCGGAAGATACACTTGCCAAATGGATATCCTTATTCTCTTTCGATGATCATGATTTATGGTATAAAAGCGATGATTATTCCGGAGATGGGGCAGGATCCGGTAATAGTAATGATGAGAGCGATGTACCGGGGGGAGAGGATGGAATTACCATGAAGGAACTGTCGGATGCCGGTAACGCAGACAGTCTTAGGGAAGAATGGAAAGATATCTCAGAAACATTGATGGTCGATCTGGAAACATTTTCTCTGGAACATGGAAATGAATCTGCAGACATGCTGCAAAACCTAAAAGCTATTAATAGAGAGCGGTATGATTATACTGATTTTCTGAAAAAGTTTGCAACCCTTGGCGAAATTATGAAAATAAACGATGATGAGTTCGACTATATATTCTATACGTATGGACTCATGCATTATAAAAAAATGCCGCTTATCGAACCTCTTGAGTATAAAGAGGTGAAAAGAATAAAAGAATTTGTCATAGCCATAGATACCTCCGGATCAGTATGGGAGAGTATGGTTCAAAAGTTTCTTACAAAAACTTATAGCATACTCCACTCGGAAGAGTCCTTCTTCGCAAAGATTAATGTGCATATCATTCAATGCGATTCAAGTATTCAGGAGGATTATAGAATCACTTCACTGGAAGAATTTGACAATTATATCCAAAACTTTCACCTAAAAGGAGGCGGGGGCACTGATTTCAGACCGGTTTTTGAACATGTAAACAGACTTATTGATAATCATGAATTGTCAAATCTAAAAGGGTTGATTTATCTGACTGACGGTATGGGCGATTACCCACAAAAGAAAACGGATTATCAGACGGCATTTGTTTTCTTGGATAACCAGTATAATGACTATAATGTGCCTGCTTGGGCTATGAAATTGATTCTGAGCGAGGAGGACATCTGATTTGAATATAAAACAAGCAAAAGAACAGATTAAAAACTCTATTACAGCTTATTTCACTAAAGATGAATATGGTAACTATATGATTCCTTTGGAAAAACAGAGACCTATATATCTGGTCGGACCTCCGGGTATAGGAAAGACTGCTATAGTGGAACAGATTGCGAATGAAATGAATGTGGGATTGCTGTCATATTCCATGACGCATCACACAAGGCAGAGTGCATTGGGTTTACCTTTTATAGAACAGAAAAGCTTTGGCGGGATGGAATACAATGTATCAGAATATACAATGAGTGAAATCATTGCATCTGTTTATGACATGATGGAAGAGACCGGGATAAAGGAAGGTATTCTTTTTCTTGATGAAATAAATTGTGTGTCAGAAACACTGGCTCCAATCATGTTACAGTTTTTACAGTACAAAATCTTTGGCCGTCACAGAGTTCCTGACGGCTGGATTGTAGTTACTGCCGGGAATCCTCCGGAATATAATAATTCTGTCAGAGAGTTTGATATAGTAACCTTGGACAGATTAAAAAAGATTGTAATAGAACCGGATTTTGACGCATGGAAAGAGTATGCATACAGCGCAGGGATTCACCCTTCCATAATGTCATACTTAGAGATAGACAGAACCGAGTTTTACAGTGTTTCAACCTCTATAGACGGAAAAACATTTGTTACAGCCAGGGGATGGGAAGACTTAAGCAAGATTATTTACCTTTACGAAATGAATGGAATAAAAGTGGATATTAATCTGATCGAGCAATATTTGCAGGAGAGAAAAACTGCAAAGAGGTTTTCGATATACTATGATCTTTTCAATAAGTATAAGAGCGATTACCAGATAGATTCCATACTTATGGGGGCCCAGGATGAAAGTATAAATGCCCGTGCAAAAGAGGCAAAATTCGATGAGCGACTTGCACTAATAGGATTATTAATTAATGCTGTAACGTCAAGGATGAAAGAAGTAATGCTGGACACAGCTGCATTGGAGGGGTTGGGGAACAGATTATCCGGCTTTAGTAATAAACTCGTCATAAGTAAAAAGAATCCTAAAGAAGTTATAGCTGGTTTAGCTGATGCTGTTGCAGTTGATATGAATAATTCCAAGGCTGCAAATAATCTCTCGTTAGATGAATCAATAATAGGACATAAAACTATAAAATTGCTTATGGATCTTTCCGAATCTGTAAATGAAACGGACAGTGTTACAGATTCACTTAAGAAGATTAAAGAGTTCTATAGCGAAAAAATGCAGCAAAGCAAGAAGGATTCTTCGGATGTTATTCGAAAAACCGATAATATGTTTTCTTTTTGTGAGAATGTATTTGGTGAAGGACAGGAGATTCTTATTATCGTCACTGAAATGACAATCAATAAGTTTAGTTCTCAGTTTATCGGAAGGTATGGATGTGATTCTTATTTTAGACACAACAAAAGTATGTTGTTCTATGAGCGAGAACGAGAGATAGATCAAGCTCTAAATAATCTATCCTTATAAAGTAGGAATCACAGGATAACTACCTGAGAATATAAGAATTGGCGAAAAAAAGAGGATACTGAATAAATTTAGAAATAACAGTGGGAGAATATTTATATGAAGTCGTATTCAGGAGATATATATGAAAAAGAGGTGTTATTAAAAGCTGCTTATGCTTTCACTGATATAGCGTATATTCATCTTGATTATAAAAATGGATATTATCAAGTGGAGTTAGTTGGTAAAACAGAAGATATTCCAGATTTATATGAGAAGTTCGAAAATGAATTGGTTTGTCAAGAGACGAGAAGGATAGTCACGAATAAAACTAAAGATATACGAGAAATAATAGTGGCGAGGTCGTTATCATCAACTATGGCTAATATTACAAATGAAGATGAATTAATAGATAATACTAGCTCAAATGATGAAGAGTTTTGTGCAGATGAAGTATTACAGGATTGGTTTGGTAAAAAGAATTGAAAGTTTTGTTGGAATTATCTAAGGAAATATATAATTATGAAAAAATATTATATTCGATAGCGGCTTTTTCTGATTATGCTCATATACATATTAGTGATGCTCCTGATTACTATATATTAGAGTTTTCAGAATCAAAATATGATCTGGAGTTGACAAAGTCTGAATTTGAAAACTATCTGATAGATGAATCAAATGATTTGGAGTGACTTTATGATTATTTGTGAGGCTTTACTTATTACATTGATTGTAATGATGGGTATATATGTTACTATCACGGATCTGAAAAGTGGATTGATTGAAAATAAAGTAATAGTATTAACGGCTTTGTTAGGAATAGTAATAAATATAATTTATTTCCATTTCATTGATGTAGGTTTTTTAAAAATATATCTTATTAATCTACTGAGTATTAGTGTTCTAGCAATATTGTTATATGCATTTCATTTTTGGGCTGCGGGTGATAGCAAAATGATGATGTGCGCAACGATGTTATTTCCTGCCAGGTTTTATGACTTTAATCAAGGTGGTTATATACCTGGAGTGATTTATATCATTTTGATTTTTTTGATAGCCTTTATATATATATTAGCTGAATCAGTTTATCTAACAATTAGAAAAGAGAAGTTCTATGGTAATAAGCCAAGTGACATCAAGAAAAGTATTATAACTTTTCTAAAGGATTATGTGATTAGTTTGCTATATATGAGGTGTTTAACTGGTGTTCTACAGTTTGTTAATATGGAAGGATATATAAGGTACCAATTATTTATCGCATTTATTTGTTTATTTGTTGCAGTATGCATACACAGCTATAAAATTTTTAAGAGATGGTACTCAATTTCTATTGTATTAATAACAAATATTGTTTTTCTCGTTATTAATAAACAAACAATTACTATATATACGGCATTAAGTATGTTGATTTTACTTTTGGTTCTATTGTTGAGATTCTTTTTGAATGGTTATAACTATAAAGAAATAAACGTTTCAGAACTCAGACCTGGAATGATTTTATCAGCACAGACTGTTATAGGATTTGCTCCGTCTAAAGTTAAAGGTTTACCAGATACTACATTTGAGGATATGAGGAGTAGATTGACGAAAGATGAGGTTGATTCAATAAAAAGATGGAAGGATAGCAAGTATGGTAGTGAGAAGATAGTAATTGTAAAAAAACTACCATTTGCGGTTTTTATTTTCCTTGGTATGATTGCATATTTTATTATAAGGATTTTCTAGTATGAGTTTAATGGTAAAAAATTGGGATTTAGGGGATAAAGGATTCGTAATTGATTTTAGCAGTGATAAAAAACCACATGCTTTGTATAACAATGAATCAATAACTATAGATGGTACAAAGTATAATATTGCTTCTGATGATAAGTATGAATTATATGAGGGCGATATTATTAGAGTTTTTACAAATGGAAAGATTGATATCGTTTATAGAAGTGGTATTAAGGAAATAGATTTATTTGTGACTAACATTTGTAATTCTAATTGTATTATGTGCCCAATGTCCGAGTACTCGAGAAGAAAACAATTGGAAAATCATTTATCTTGGATAAAAGAATATATTAAGTTACTTCCGGATGATATATATTACATAAATATTACTGGAGGGGAACCAACTTTTTTGAAAGATAATTTGATAGATATCCTGTATTTGATTAGATGCAAGTACGACAATGTGCAGTCGCAAATGTTATCAAATGGAAGATCGTTTTCTGATTTCAATTTTGTTCAAAAAATAGTCGATGCATCATTAACAGGAATGCGATTTGCTATACCGTTGCATTCATCTAATCAAGCAATACATGATAGCATAACCCAATCAAAGAATAGTTTTATTCAGACAGACAAAGGAATTAGAAATCTATTAAAACTAAATCAAAAAGTTGAAATAAGGATAGTCTTATCGAAAGAAAATGTTGGGTCTACTTTTGAAACGGCCAGCTATATTATAAATAATTATAAAGGTGTATTTTGTGTTAATTTTATTGCCATGGAAATGATGGGAAATGCAGTGGTAAATAGAGAAAGATTGTGGTTGGATTATGATGAAATCTTTAAAATAATAAGGCCGGCTGTTGATTTGCTAATCAAACATGGTATTGATGTTCAGCTATATAATTTTCCGCTTTGTATGGTAGATAGAGGATACTGGAGTATAGCTGTAAATAGCATAACGGATTATAAAATAAGGTATTTTGATGAGTGTGAAGATTGCTCAGTAAAATCGATATGTGGTGGATGGTTCTATTCAACTAAACAAGTGATGAATCCAAAGGTTTACCCAATAGGTGCAAGATGAAACTAAATTATTTTAATTTTAGAAAAATAAAAAGAAAATATTTAATTACTAATGAACTGGGATTTTATTTATATCTCAAAGAGGATGAACTGGATAATTTAGTCAATGAGAGATATAAAAGTTTATCTATATCGACTTTAAAAGAATTGGAAGATAAATTCTTTATATATGATTGTGACGATGATGTTTTTATAGAAAAGGTAAAACAGCTATATCGAGAAAGTAAGAGATATCTTTTCTCAGCAACAAGTTTACATATTTTTGTAATGACAAATGCTTGTAATCTGGCATGTAGGTATTGTCAAGCACAGGACTCTGATCAAACTTGTAAAGGATTTATGACAAAAGAAACCGCAAAAAAAGCAGTTGATATTGCATTACAATCACCAACAAATTATCTGACATTCGAGTTTCAAGGTGGAGAACCATTACTAAATTATGAAACAATAAAGTATATAGTTTTGTATTCAAAAGAAGTGTGTAATGATAAAAAAATAGAATATTCGATTGTATCAAATACACTTTTATTAAATGATGAGATGATTCGATTTTTTCAGGAGAATAATGTTAGAGTATCAACTTCATTAGATGGTGGAGAAATTGTTCACAACTATAATCGACCAACTATTGCAGGAGAGAAGACATATGAAAATGTTGTAAAAGGGATACAGGTTTTAGCGGCCAATAACATTGGAGCTGGTGCGATTCAAACAACGACAAGGAAAAGTCTAAATAATATTGAAGAAATTATTGAAGCATATAAAAAGAGTGGATTAAGACAAATATTTGTAAGACCTTTAACTCCACTGGGCTATGCGCATGAACATTGGAATGAAATAGGATATACAGCAGATGAATTTTTAGATTTTTATAATCAGATATTGGATCTGATTATCGAAGAAAATAGAAATGGTAATTTTATGATAGAAGGTCATGCCATGATCTTTTTAAGAAAAATCTTACGTCAGGACTTTGGAAATTATATGGAATTAAGATCTCCATGTGGTGCTGGAACAGGACAGATAGCGTACTATTATGATGGAGATATATATACATGCGATGAAGCAAGAATGGTTTCTGAAATGGGCGATGATTCCTTCAAGCTTGGAAATGTTGATAACAGCTATGATGAACTAATGGACTCGAACATATGTAAGGTTACTTGCCAGGCTTCGGTTTTAGAATCACTTCCTAGTTGCTGCGACTGTATTTATCATCAATATTGTGGTGTCTGTCCAGTTGTAAATTTGGCTATGAATGGAAGTATTTATGAAAGGGAAGCTAATTCATATAGATGTAAAATCTATAAAGGTATATTAGATGCAATATTTGAAAGATTAACTGATGATTCTATTAAACAAATATTTGAAACATGGGTTTAAAAAATGAGTGTAGAAAAAAAGGGTATAAAAAATTTAAGAAACATTGTTATAGGTTTAATGGTTTCAGCTCTTTCGTTTGGAGGAGCTTACACCGGAACAGAAATGTCAGAGAGGAATAATAGTTCTTTGCCGAGTGAAGCCTCTGTAGAGTACAGGGAAACTACTCAAGGTATATATGTCGGAGCAATTCTTGATAATGTAATGTCAGGTGACGGAACGATGTATTATTTTGATGGAGATAAGTATGAAGGACAGTTTTCAGAAAGTCTCAGGGATGGATCTGGAAAACTAACTTGGGCAGATGGAGATATATATGATGGAAGTTTTTCAGCTGACGAAATAGAAGGAACTGGCGTATACACGTATTCCGATGGGGCGGTATATAACGGAGCTTTCAAGGCTGGAAAGAGAGAAGGAAGTGGAACATTTACTTACACTAATAAGGATACTTATGAAGGTGAGTGGAAAAATGATGTTATAGACGGAGAAGGTAAATATACTTTTTCCAATGGTGACTATATTCAGGGACAATTCATAAATAATAAATTTGATGCTGGTATTTTTTCTACTAAAACGGAGTATGGTCAGCTAGAGATATATATAGAAGGTGGAGCGGAAACGGGAAAGATTAAGTTTACTGAAACTAATGGGAATTCATATACTGGAAGTTGTGTAGAGGGGGCTTTCTCGGGAGAATGTGAAGTGGCATTTGCTAATGGAGATTCATATTCGGGAAATGTTGAATCAAATCTTAAAAGTGGTGAGGGTACATATAAATGGGCAGATGAAGCATATTATACCGGAGAATGGAGTTCAGATAAAATGGATGGAACAGGAAAATATTACTATGGTAATGGAAACCGCTTGGAAGGATCTTTTTCAAATAATAGACCGACTGGATCATGTGATTACTATAAGAATGGTACCAAGTATAAGACACAATGGAACAGTGATGGGGTTTGTACTAGCGTTACAGAATAGAGGATATAAAAATGGAAGATAAGAATAAAGGAACAATGTTTCCTAAGGTGAAAAAATCTATAGAAAATTTCTTATATGAGGAAGAAGGACATATTTCAAGAAATAAGGTTGTCACGCTAGGAACACTGGTATTAGTGATGGCTTTATTAATGGGGGATGAGGTTTATGCCGGACATAGATCACATAGCTCGCATAGATCACATAGTTCTCACAGCTCAGGAGGTGGAGGAGGACATAGCAGTCATGTATCACATGAATCTCATTCAAGTCATGTTTCATCTTCTGATCATAGTAGCCATAGTAATGCGACTACAGAACATAGCAATCATGGTTCACATAGTAATCATAGTAATCATTCATCACATAGTAATGCGTCGCATTATGATAATCCAACAGGAACTATAAGTGGATCACATGGAAATACAAGTTTGGAAACATTGATATCAGGTGTAAAGATAGATGAAATAAATGATATAAACACACCTTTAGCTAATAATATACCAGATGTAAGTAGTGAGGTTAATTCGGTAATAAGTATACCTCCAAATACACAGGAGTAATAATATGGGTTGGAATTATAGAAAGAGTGTTAATCTAGGTGGCGGAGTTCGTTTGAACTTTTCTAAAAGCGGTATAGGTATAAGTGGAGGAGTAAAAGGCTTTAGGGTTAGTCATGGTCCAAGAGGCAATCGATTGTACGCATCAATACCTGGAACTGGAATCTATTATACAAAAAATTTATCATCAGGCAGAAATGGTGGTAATAGAAGTAATAGAAGAACAAATACATCTGGATATGTTAGACCAGTGGACGATACTCCAAGAACATATCAGTATACAGAGACTGTAACTAATGACTATACGGGAGAAACAAGAACTCTTAGGGCTTATACACGTTGGGAACTAACACAATTAGTAGAGGTTGAAAGGGAAAGACAGAAAGCAAATGAACTTCGATTTAAGCAACTGGAAAATGTTCGTAGCAAGAGAAAAAAAGTTGCTATTATGACTGATCAAGTTCAAAAAAGTAGAAATGAATATAGTCAGATTTTAAAAGATACATTAGATGTTGATGACAGAATAGATTGGAAATCAAAAATGTCTTTTGAAAAGTTTCCTGACTTTAATTTCAATGAACCAGCTCCTAAAATAGACTATTCATATAAGCTGAGTTTTTGGAAATCATTATTTATGAATGAAAAGAAATTTGAAATTCCTGAAGTGAATAGCAAAGAAATGGATGCTTATGAAAGCAGAAGAAACAGGGCTATTTATGATTATATAAAAGCAAAAAATGAGTTTAATGCAAAACAAAAAAATCAGAATGGAGAGATGGACTATCTAAAGAGAACTTTTGAAAGTGGTGAACAAGCCTCAATAGAAAAGTATATTTCGCTTGTACTATCTTACTCAAAGTATCCTGCTGATTTCGAGCATGATTTTGATATTAGTTATAATCCTGATGATAAATCTGTTATTGTAAATTATTTGTTTCAGGATATTGATTCATTTCCAATAACTGAAAAGTACGAATATAACGACACAAATGATGAAATAGAAGAAGTGTTGATGGATAAACAAAAGGCTGAAGAAATGTATAGAACAATTCTTTATAGAGTTGCAGTCAGAACTATACATGAAATATATGAGTCTGTTTATACTGGCGTAGTTAATGAAATTAAGTTTAATGGTTTTATAGTTGATGAAGGTGAAAATCAATGTGCATTTACGATGAAAAGTGATAAAAATTCATTTTTATCATTAGATCTTCGAAGTAGATTTGAAGATATTCTACTCTCAAACAAAATAGAGATAAACGCTATCAATGATTTTACGCTTGATGATGAAGTTCAAGCATATGTATAGGTGGATGTATGGAAAGAAGTGCTGTATCAAAATTATATATATTGTTATCCGCTTGTAAGCCGAATGATGAAAGAATAGCAAAAGGATCCCTCATTTCGCAGATACAAGAAATGGATCAATATAAAGCTTTACGTGTAAATCAAGCTGCCAGAAAACTATCTCGCGAAATATATAATAAAGAATCCTTGAAGAATTTAAGTATCCAACAGCTAATGGATGTTCAAAAAATCATGTTATTTATAAATGAACTGGTTTCGGATTTGCAGGATGTTATTCAATTTGGAGATATATCAAAAATAGATAAAAGTATCGAGATAGACTATTACAACTATTTGTCAGTTAATGGATTTATTGAGATGTTAAAAAGCATACCCAGAGAAGGTATCAACATCACAAATATTCCTGCTGACGATCCATGGAAGATTTTTGAAGATGATACAGTGGTAAGCATTAATGAAGTAATGAATCTTATGGATATTGAGGATATTGATAGTCTTGAAATGGCTATCACTAACAAACTTGAGGGAAAGGTTTACTGTATTAGCTCTACAGAGATAGCTGCTCAAAGACACATATATAGAGATATGTTTAGAAAAGTGCAAACTGCGGAAATTAAATTAGAAATAGTAAGGAATAAAATTCTATTTAAAAAAGTTCTTTTAGGAATTATATGTGCCGGAGTTATAACGGTGTTTATATTACAGAATAACTATTTGTTGCCATATGCATTGTGGTTGTATCTGATGTTTTTTGTTGTATTTACGGTATATTTGATTGTTGGATGAATTTTTGAGGTTGCAAAATGAAAAATAGTAGTGTTTTGACCTATCAGAATTACAAGATAGATGCGATAGAAAAAAGTATAAAAAGAAGAAAGTTGCGATTTAGGATAACTACGCTCGTTTTGATTTGTATTCTTGTTGCGTGTTATTTTGTAATACCCAATATTTATATTTCATTACAGGATAAATTTCTACATACTACTGATAAACAAGAGCTTGATGATTTTTTCTCAAACGATTATTTGAAGAATGATAAATCTATAGAATGGTATGAGAAAAATGATTTAGGTAATACAAATAATAATTATTTAGTCGGATTTCCTAATTCGGTAGATTATTCAGTGCTTAATTCAGAATTAAATGAAGGAATTGTCTGTGTAAATGACAAGAGAGAAATAATATATATAGCAAATGGAGACAGTATAGTGTTGTCCAATGTTCCGATAATAGAATTTGTAGTGAAGGGAGACAGCATACTATATGTTTCTCAAGAGGATGATAAATTATACAAGATGAATTGTAATGGCGAGATAAAGGGGGAGCTGGTACCGGAGTTGTTGTTAGATACGCCAATAGATAGATTCGCTGTATTAGGAAACAATATTGTTTATTTAGATAAAGCAAGCAAATTGTATATGTGGAATTCAGAAAATAATACCAAAACCATTATATCTGAAAATGTTAATCGATTCTTTTTAGGAGATGGTTTTATTGTTCAGAATGGAACGGATATATTTAGAATCGATTATTCGACAAATAAAACTCAAAAGATTATATCTGGAGGAATTTTAGAAGGGTATGACTCAGAGGCGGTATATTATATAGATTCTGATTTATCAGATGATAAGTACGAGTTGTTTAAATATGATACAAATACTGAAAAAACAGAATCAGTATCTGTTTCTGAAAAGATGATACATGGGGTATATTTTGATGAAGATAATGTATATGTAGATACAGTGAAATAAGGGGGCGAAGCAGTGAAAATAGAAAAATGGCATCAGGAACTTGAGAGATTTTTAGATATAAAAACTGCATTTGTGTTTGAAGGGAATGTATATGATTTACATGCATATCCAACTAAGATAGATGATCAGATTAGATGGGATATGGTTTTGATAGATAATTATTTATATAGATTCTTTTTGGATAAAGGCTACGAGTCTGTTGTTTTTTATAATCATGTTGATGGGTTCTATAATTTCTTCAGTAAAAATGATATTGAGTTATTTGCAGATTTGACTGGAACCAAGAAAAATCTGTCGAATGGATATATCAATGTTGGGATGGCGCAGTCAGCTGATTTAATAAGAAGTGTGATGGATAATAAGGAACATCCTGTAGCTATTATTCTTATGCTTGCTTCTAGATTTGTTATAGCAGCAGATAATATTTCAGAGGCTGAACGAGATTTTTACACAAAGATCATGATGGCTTCATTGAAAAAATCACAGGTGAAAAAAGAAGAGCGCTTTATAACAAATACTATGATCTTTATTTGTGAAAAGTCGAATGATGTACCTGTATGGTTCTATTTGGATAATCCATTTGTTAAAAATTTAACAATTCAAAAACCTGATAAAGACACTAGAAAACAATTTATAGATTCTCAAATAAATTATTTTATAGGTGTTGATGAGCTCAACGAGGATGAATTGAAAAAGGCAAAGGAAGAATTTGTCGCTTTGACAGATGGATTTCAAAATGTTGAACTTAACTCGCTAAAGCAATTATGTAAAAATGAAGGTATATCATTAAGCAAAATATCTGACGCAATCAATATGTATAAATATGGTATTAAAGATAATCCTTGGAATGATATTCCTGTTGAAAAGATACAAGGAGCAGAAAGTTATATCAGGTCTCGAATAAAGGGACAGGATCATGCGATAACACAAGTCCTAGATATTATTAAAAGAGCTGCGAGTGATATGTCTGGTATCCAACATTCAGGAAAGACTAAGCCTAAAGGTATTTTGTTTTTTGCAGGACCGACGGGAACAGGTAAAACTGAACTTGCAAAAACAATGGCTAATCTTCTATTTGGAGATGATAATGCGTGTATTAGATTTGATATGAGTGAATATCAGCAAGGGCATTCAGATCAAAAACTTCTTGGAGCTCCTCCAGGATACGTCGGATATGAATCGGGTGGTCAATTAACTAAAGCTGTAAAGGAAAAGCCTTTTTCAATTATCCTTTTTGATGAGATAGAAAAGGCACATCCTTCAATTTTTGATAAGTTTTTGCAAATACTTGAAGATGGACGTATGACTGATGGAAAAGGCGAGACTGTTTATTTTTCTGAATCAATAATTATATTTACAAGTAATTTAGGAATTTACGACACTGATGAATTTGGAAATAGACATTTGAATGTTGCGATGGATATGTCATACGACGAAATGAGCAAAAGAATCATAGATTCAATCAGTAATTATTTTAAACTCAAACTTGGAAGACCAGAAATCTTAAATCGAATAGGCGAGAATTTTGTAGTGTTCGATTTTATCAGGGAGGATGCTGCTAAACAGATTCTGCAAGGGCATATAGATAAGATTTCAAATGCATTAAAAGAATCTAAAGAAATTAATATTACATTTAGTGATGAGGTTCTGCGAATTCTTCAAGACAAGGCTTTCGGAAATTTAGAGAATGGTGGTCGTGGAATCGGTAATATGATTGAAAAGTATTTGATAAATCCGCTTTCGAGATATTTGTTTGATAATGGAGTATCTGAGGGGGCAAATGTTTTGGTAAAAGGAATTGTTGAAGAAGACAAGATAATTAGTTTGATATGTGAGTGATTATATGTTCAAGGTATATGCGATAACTGATATTGGCAAGGAAAGAAATGAAAATCAGGACGGCGTATTTGTTGATGGAATACGTGTTAGTAAATCGTTTCATAGACAGCTTTATTATGAGACGGATTCTGACTATATTCATTTGGCTATTTGCGATGGGGTTGGGAGTACAAAGTATGCAAGTGAGGCTGTTGAATGTTCGTTGGAATTCCTTTCCACTTGTTCAAAATTGAATAATGAAGAAGAGATAACTGAAATGATTGTAGCATTAAATGAGTATGTGTATTTAAAGATGAATGAACTCAGAATGGAAGGGGCGACTACCATAGCTGGTGTGATAATTAATAAGAATGCTGCTTATGTTTATAATATTGGTGACACCCTTGTGTTTACAATAAATGGTGGCTATCTTGAAAAACAGACTATAGATGATGTGCAGAATAGTACCTTTGGAGAGGAACAGATAGATGAAGATGGTATTCATATCAAAGCTCCATTAATTCAATCAATCGGTACAAGTAGATTAATTGAGAAAGTTCATGTAAAAAAGGTGGTAAATGAGAATAGTTTTATAATTTGTTCAGATGGAATCTCTGATTTGTTGGGAATAGATGGAATGGAGGATGTAATAAATTCAAGTTCATCTTTAAAAGATATATCAGAATTGATGGTTAATGAGTCATTAAATAATGGTGGGTATGATAATTGCTCCATAATAATAGCTGTGCAAGAGGAGTGTTGATATGGCTAGAAATCGAATAACAGAGTTGTTCAAAAAAACAGGCGATAATATAACGCAAAGAATAAAACCGAAAAATAGTAGAACAGAGATTATGCCAAATACAAATCAAGGTGGATCTGCTGTTACTTGGATTATGGATGGAACATCTGATTCAGGACCTGTTCAAATATCGGAAGGTTCTGACATTAATGGATACTCTGTTTTGAAGATTATTTCAGAGAATACAGGTGAAGCAACTTTATTTCTAGTTGAAAGAGAAGGGGTAAGATATGTTTTAAAACTATATCATAAAAATAAAACACCAAAAGAAGAACTGATAAGTTTAATTCGTAGTATTGATTCTCCAAATGTAATTAAGGTATTGGATTCAGGGAATTATTATGAAAGGTATTATGAGGTTCTAGAATATTATGAGAATGGTGATTTATTATCTCTTATCCCTGTTGATTATCAATATGTCGAAAGTGTGATTGTACCGTCAATTAATAACGGAATAAAGGCTTTGCATGAAAAAGAAATAATACATAGAGATATCAAACCTAGTAATATTTTTGTCTCTGGAGATAAGAGTAAGGTTGTGATTGGAGATTTTGGAATTAGTTCTATTATTAGTGGAGATGTTAGTGTTAGGGCTACTAGTATGTCTAGGACGTTGGGTTATTCTGCGCCAGAAACTTCAAATGGATTTATTTCTAAAGAATCAGATTATTATTCGTTTGGAATAACACTATATCATCTAGTTTTAGGACAAGATCCTTTTGCCGGAATGTCTGATATGCAGATATTGTATCAGACAATTAATAAAAAAATAGAATTGCCTCAGAGTGTTCCTTACCGAATTCAAATACTAATAAAGGGACTTACTCTCAAAGATAGAAATGATCGATGGGGATCAGAAGAAGTTGAACGATGGTTAGCAGGAGAAGATGTTCCAGTCGCTGAACGAGTTGTACAATCTGCCGCTAATAGACCATATAAATTTGCAAGCGAATCATATTATGAGATTGATTCTCTGAGCATGGCATTTGCTCAAAATTGGGATAATGCAAAAAGACACTTGTTTAGAGGACTTGTTGATAAATATTTGGCGACATTTGATGAAGAGATGGCATCTCAATGCATGGATTTGAAAGAGTATAACGATAAGGATTTGGCTGTATTTAAATTAATATATCTATTAAATAAACGAGCTCCTTTATGTTATAAGGGTCAATTATTTAATGATTTAGAATCATTATCACAAGCAATGTATAACAAACTTCCTGAGATAGATGAAGATATTAAGATGATGATTCGTTCTGGCGCTTTGAAATATTATGTAGATATAAATCCTTATGATAAAAACCTTAAAGATGAAATATCTCACATTACCAATGAATCAATAGATGCCACAAATAACGAGTATTATTACAGGGTAATGTATTTGTTTGATCCAACACTTGGATTTAGGATAGATAATGCAAGGTGCGAAGATTTGGATGATTTTATAGATTTGTTTTGTAATTCTCAAGAGGATATTCAAGGTAGAATAGCAAATTATGTTATTTCTAACGATATGTTTTCGGCATGGTTAATTACAATAGGTTATGAAAATCAGGTTGTTAAATGGAGAGAGGCTTTTAAAAAGGTGGTTGTATGAGTGGTCCTAAATACAGTTATGCTATCATTAGGGAACAGCAAAGATTAAAACAGTTACAGAGAAAATTAGAAGAAGAACTTGAAAAGCAAAAATGTCAGCAGCTAATTTCTGAGATAGGTGTATTAAAGAATAAAATTAAAAATGAAAAAGAATCGGTTGATTTAAGTGAAATAAAGAGGATTCTTTCAATCGCTAGTGATGAGTGTATTAATATTCCTACTAAAGATAATGCTTATAGGAAGGTAGATGAATTAGAAAAGTACTTTAGCATTGAACCAGATTTATCAGGAAATAGTAATAGTTTAGTTCTTCAAAAAAATAAGTTGGAACAGACTTTGGTTAAAATAAAAAATCTGAAAGGCATGATAAAACAAGACGGAAAGGAACTGAAGGCTGTAATAAAGGACAAGATACAAGAAGATAGGTTAAGTGAGTTTACAAGTATAAACTGGAGTGATACAGGAAGAATAATATCCACTGAACGATCAGATGTACAAGCTGTTTTTTATGAATATATGGATTTAATATCGGAGTCTTCATATTATGACGAATATAAAGCGACAGCTGAGTCTATTATTGCAGATTCTTCATTAGATGCCGATTATAAAATAAAACAAATTAAACTGAGAATTGATGCTTATAAGATAGCTAAAGAAAAAGAATCAAGCAATATTGAGATGCTTGGACTGCTAAATGAGTTGATTGCGTTAAGAGCATCTAATGGAAATGAAGCCAAAGAATTACCACAGAACATTGATGATATAAAAATAGAAATTGAAAAAGAAAGAAAGGCGAAACAGAAGGAACTTGAAACTGACTATATTACACATAGTGTTGTGGCTGCATTTGAAAAACTTGGTTATAAGATAGATGAGGCAACTTCATTTGATTTAATAAATGGTGTAAGAAAAGGATTTATTGATTATGGTGATAAATCGTTGGTGAATGTTGCAGTTTCAAATACTGGTCAGATGCTTTTCGAAGTGGTCGGAGAAGGAAAAAAAGATGAAACTTCAGATGATGATATACAGCGAATCACATCTGAAATGAAGAGATTCTGTCCGGATTACGACAAGGTAAAGGAAATACTAGAGAATGATTATGGGATAATTCTTGAAAAAGAAAAAAGGTGTGAGCCTGATCAAAAGTATGCCCGAGTTGTTGATTTAGGTGAGGAACACGCAAGTCGTAGAGTAAATAAAGAAAAGAAGATGATGCATTATGATGATTGAAGTAAAAATATGTGATAACTGTGGACATAGAAATCCAATAAATGTTATGGAGTGCGAACAATGTGGCTTGGATCTGACATTTGCTTATCCTCAAATGGTAGATGATTCTATAGAAGAACCTTGCGAAGAAAATGAGCCGGGCTCAGGAGTGGTACTTGAATATGTTTCTGATCCTTCTTATAGGATAAATGTTACTAAAGAGATATCAGTTGGAAGAGACTGTGATGAATTATCTGAGATTATGAATTCTAGTAACTATACAAGCCGTGTTCATGCAAAGCTTAGGATTAAAGACGAAAAGCTTCAAGTTATGGACGCAAGTACTAATGGCACATATTTAAATGATGTGCAATTAAAAAAACTTGAATGGGTAGATGTGAATATTGGGGATAAGATAAAATTTGCTGATTTGGAATTTGTTGTAAAGGAATAATAATGAGTTTACATTATGTACCATATACGTTAGACCCTTCTGAAAAACTAATAAAAATGATAGAAGGGATTGATTTTATTGACTATCCGATGATAGATGTTGCATGTGGCTATGGAAGAAATGGATTAGTTTTATTAGAAAAAGGACAGCGATGTGTTTTTTGCGATATAAACAGAGAATATCTTCGTTTTATTAATGAAAGTGAGATGTTTGAATCTTTTCGAAATAATAAACAAATCAAAACATATCCTTTAGATGTATCTGCAAAATGGCCATTTCCATCAAATAGTGCGGGTGGAATATTGTTAATACATTATTATGATGAAAGAGTATTTTATAAAATAAAAAAAACTGTTGCAAAAGGTGGATTTGTATATATCGAAACTATTGATAATAGAAAAGACAATTATTTAGAATTGCCATATAAAGGATTGACTCAAAAGGTTTTTTTTGAAGATTTTGATATTTTATATTTTAAAGAAGGTAAAGAAAGAAATAATAGGTGTAAAGTTACCTTATTTGCAAGAAAGGTAAGATAATGCAGATTGATAGAATCTATTATCCAGTTGAGACGCTTGGACCTGGGAAAAGGATTGTAATATGGACCATAGGTTGTGATAGAGAATGCTATAATTGTTCAAATCCAGAATTGTGGAATACTAAAGCAGATAAAGATATTTCTATTGACAACATAATGAGCATGATAGAATGCACTGCTAAACCTGATGGAATTACGATTACCGGAGGGGAGCCATTTCTGCAAGTTGATGATTTATACGATTTAATAAATAGAATCGAAGACTATGGTATAGATGATATTTTAATATACTCAGGTTATACTCTTTCTGAATTGAAAGAAATGAATGATATCAAAGTTAATTATGTATTAGAGTCTATTGCTGTTCTGATAGATGGAGCGTACATAGATTCTTTAAATGATAATAGAGGAATTAGGGGGTCATCAAATCAAAAAATTAATATATTAAAGAAAAAATATAGGGGGCGATATATCGATTGTGATAAAGGAGAAAGAAAAAGCCAAATAGTTATTAGCGATAATCTTGTTATGTCTTTCGGTATACCCCGAAAGTGATTTGATAGAGATGTTGTGAATGTATAAAAAGATGGTTATATTTTTGTTTGTTTTATCTTGCGTTTTGATAAGTTTTGTTGGGTGTCAGCATGAACAATCACAAGAAGTGTCTGAAAGTAAAGATAAAAATATAGTATATGGAGAAATAAATACTACAGAAGAATCTGAAGAAAAAACAATGGAGAACAATTCTATAGAGAATAATGATTGTGATAAAAAGGATAATGCGCCTGATAGTGAGAAAGATGTTGATGTGTTGATAAAAGAATTAGATGATCAAATTGCTTCTGAGTATGGCGACTATAATTTTTCGGCAAAAAAACTATAGAAATAATGGAGTCATTTCAGGGTACTGAGACAAAAGATGATGTTGAAAAGCTTCTTCCTTATGAACACCATTGGAGTTCTACTACATCAAATGTATATGTCGAACATCTGGATTATGAAAGATTGGTTGATGATTGTGGCGATATAGAGTTTAATTTCAAATCGAAATCTTATAAAGAAAAAGGTGGTGTTGGTATTAGCTACATTGATTACAATTTAACAAAAAAACATTGTAATGAGGCTAATTTTAATTCTATGTATAGTGACATTAGTTCTATTCTTGGTAATTCACAAAGTGATAGTTATTCAGGAAATATTCGTGTGATATCATGGGGAAATTATGAATTGTCTACTTATGATTACACTTCGTGGATTCGGTTCACGAGAATTATAAGTGAATAATGAATATATTTTATTGGTGATATGATTGGGTAAATTAGGTAATGCAAATTTAAGGGGAAAGTATTGCGGGGTGAGGAGTGTGTATAAAAACAGAATTGTATCATCGATACTCCTGATTTGTTTCTTGCTATGTGTGATTGGTTGCCAATATATACCCAAGCAAGAAACCTTTAATAAAAAAGATAGAAATATAATATATGGGGAGTCAAATTCTCCTACAGATGCTCACACTGAAACAAATGCATTTGATGAGTTCTCGACTGAAGAACCGGTTGGACTACAAAAGAATTCGATTGAATCTACAACTGAATCTTTTGAAGAAACATCTATAAAGGAATATGGTGATGAAGATACAGAAGAAGTCACAGAGGAATTTTCTATGACAGGTTTTGATGTTTCTACGATTCCTGATTTCAGTGGTGAGCTTTTTTATATTCTGAATAATAATGTTCCATTTTTCAACGAGACAGAAAAGAATAATAAAGATGCTTTTGAGAATTATAGTGATTTGGATGATTTGGGAAGATGCGGAGTTGCATATGCAAATATATGCATAGATATAATGCCTACCGAGGAGCGAGGAGAAATAGGCCAGATTCGACCTAGCGGGTGGCACACTGTTAAATACAATGGAATTGTTGATGGTAATTATTTGTATAATAGGTGTCACTTAATCGGTTATCAATTGGCGGGGGAAAATGCAAATGAGAAGAATCTGATTACTTTATGGGGGTATAAATCATGAATACATTTTTATCAAAAGACGCACCTGTTGATAGCGAAATCAACGTTGAAGAGCTTATGAATAATCCGGATATTGCCTTGGTAAGTGACGATATCAGCACCAGGGAGGAACTTCTAAAGGAAATAAACAAATATGTGAAGCTTTCAAGAAGAGACAAGCGGTTCTCGGATTATTACAGCGTTCAGCTTTATGGTGCAAATGTTTATAATATGTTTCTGGTGATGAAGGATCGTCTGAAAAGCGAATATCCTTCGATCATCGGCGAGACCGTTCTTGTATCTGAACCGGATCTTTACTATAACAAAGAGGCTTTCGACGATGGAAGGGTTAATCTTTGCTTTGTAATAGGTTATTCAGGTTCGGGCAAATCTGTTCTTACCAGGGAATATGAAGGGGAAGGCATAGAGAAGGTTGAACTTGATGATATGGTATGTGTTAAGGATCACTACACCATGGATCAGCTGAAGGAGATGGGAGTTCTGCTATACTCATTCTTCGAAGGCGTTGGTTCTAAATATTACACTTCAAGAGAAGAGAGGACCGATATCGCAAATCGTGGTGAAGTATTTGTTGATTTCATAAAGTATGCCATAGACTATGCTGAGCATCACAGGGACAGTAAGTTTATTCTCGAAGGAATATGGACATATCTCTACTTCGATGATCCGTCACTGTTTGATAATTATGCTGTATATATGAAGGGCACATCCCTTATCAAATCCAAAATGAGAAGGATTAAGAGAGAAACAGTAAATGGAGCGGGAAATACAGTTAATAAGATTCTTGAATTCGGAATATATATGAATGATTCGATGATGTACGACAAAAATGTTGATATATGGAGACATCATTTTGAGAAAATGCCCGGTACTGTTCAGAAGTCAGAAGATAACAAACGTACACATATCAGGCAGAGTATTATGTCCGAAATATATGCCATAAATGATGCATTTGTACATGGTGACAAAGCAGGAATTGAAGCTATAAAGAAAAGAGTTGTAGACAGCGCGGATGTTTCTTTGGCCGAGAGAAATATTGTCAGTGAAGAATGCAGGCGTGCATTAGCTGAAATGGAGTAATCAGCTTATAAAGGTATATATGTTTTTTATGTATGCGCAGGGGGTTTTACTATATGAAGTTTTTTCATATTTCAGATTTACATTTGGGGAAACGTCTGAATGAATTTTCTCTGATTGAAGATCAGAGGTACATACTTAAAGAAATACTGACGGCTGTTTCCAAGGAAAAGCCGGATGGGGTAATAGTTGCAGGTGATGTGTATGACAGGTCTGTTCCTTCGGAAGAGGCCATGAAGCTATGGGATGAGTTTCTTATCAGCATGGCTGAAAAGAAGATTCCTGTATTTGCTATAAGTGGTAATCATGATTCGGCAGTCAGGTTCGCTGATCATGGCAGGCTGGTAGATGCAGCGGGGATACATTTATCACCGAGCTATGATGGGAATACTGTCTGTCATCAGCTTGAGGATAAGGATGGAGTTGTAAATATCTACATGCTTCCTTTCGTTAAGCCGGCAGTTGTTAAGAGCTTCTTCCCGGATGAGGAAATCAATGATTATACAGATGCCTGCAGAGTTGCCATAAGTCATATGAATGTCGATGAGTCAGAGAGAAATATCATCATTGCGCATCAGTTCGTAACGGGAGCAACAAGGTGTGAATCTGAAGAGGTATCAGTAGGCGGACTCGACAATGTTGATGCTTCAGTATTCGGTCCATTTGACTATGTTGCTCTGGGACATATCCATGGCAAGCAGAAGATAGGCAGGGAAACTGTAAGATACTGCGGCACACCGCTTAAATATTCTTTCTCCGAAAAGGATCATAAGAAATCTATTACTGTTGTGACGCTTGGTCCGAAGGGGGATGTGAAGATAGATGAGATTCCGCTTACTCCGCGTCATGACCTTCGTGAGATCAGGGGAACATATGAAGAAGTTACTCTGAAGAAGAATTATGAGAATACCCCGACAGATGATTATATCCAGGTTGTGCTGACGGACGAAGAGGATGTGGTTGATGCCATGGCTAAGCTTAGGGTGATCTATCCGAATTTGATGAAGCTGAGCTATGACAATAAGAGGACCAGAGAACAGCGAGACGTGTCCGGAACAGAGAATGTGGAAAGCAGATCGCCGCTTGATCTTTTTGAGGAATTCTATGAAAAACAGAATAACTGCACCATGAGTGATGAGCAGCGGAAGTTCACAATGGAATGTATTGAAGGTATATGGGGGAATTAGCGTATGAGACCATTATATATAAAAATGTCTGCATTTGGGCCGTATGCGGGAGTTACCGAAGTTCCCATGGAAGATCTGGGAGAGAAGGGGCTCTACCTCATAACAGGAGATACAGGTGCAGGAAAGACTACTATATTCGACGCTATATCATTTGCTCTGTTTGGCGAGGCCAGCGGGCCTAACAGGGACAATGCAGGTATGTTCAGATCGAAATATGCCAAGCCTGAAACACCGACGGAGGTCGAGCTCAGGTTTTCGCATGCAGGCAAGGAATATACCATAAAGAGAAATCCTGAATATATGCGCATGGCAAAGAAGGGTGAAGGCCAGACCAAGCAGAATACTGATGCTACGCTGTATAATCCGGATGGTTCAGTTGTTACAAAGAATTCGAGTGTTACCAAGGCTGTTGAAGAGCTGCTTGGAGTAGATAAAGAGCAGTTTTCTCAGATTGCCATGCTTGCGCAGGGTGATTTCCTTAAGCTTCTTCTGGCGGATACGAAGAGCAGGATAAACATTTTCAGAGACCTGTTCAAAACAGAGAAATTTATGTCTCTTCAGAAGAAACTCGAAGATGAGCAGAAGGCAGTTTATGGCCTGGTTCAGGACGGGAAGAAGAGTATAAATGAATCGATAGCCGGGATTCAGGTTGATAAGGATGATGTCATGTCCATCGACGTAGAGAAGGCCCAGAAGGGCGAGATGACTACGGAAGATGTAGTGGAATTGCTGGAAAAGCTTCTATCAAATGACTTGGCACTCAAGGATTCTCTGGAAGCAGAATTAGATGATACGAACAAGAAGCTGGAGACAGTAAATGCCAGTATAGGTGCGGCAGAAACACTTGAGAAATCCAAGATGGCTTATGCCAAGGCCAAAGAAAGACTTGCGCAGGAAGAGCTTCAGATACCGACCCTGGAGGAGGTATATAACAAAGCCAAAGAGGAATTAAACAGTAAGTCAAAGTATGAGAAAGAGTCCGCGAAGATAGAAAGTGAATTAACTGTTTATGACTCGATAGAAAGAATGAATTCAGAGATTCAGGCAATAAAGAATACAAATGAATCTCTGCAGACCAGGCTTGAAAAGCTGAGCAGCGATATAAATATAAAGAACGATAATCTGAACAATCTTAAGGCTGAGTATGACACACTTAAGGACTCAGCCGCAGAGCTGGAGAAGAGTAAGAACATACTTGAAAAGGTAAATAAAGAAAAGGAAGACCTGGATGAATTCAAGACTTCCATGAATTTATATCGAGATGAGTGTTCCAATGTGGCTGACGCTCAGAAGGATTATATAGAGAAAGACCGTGTATTTAACGAGCTTAATACAACGTATGAAGCTATGGAACAGGCGTTCAGGGATGGTCAGGCAGGCATTCTGGCTGAGAAGCTGAGCGACGGCGAAGCGTGTCCTGTATGCGGCTCGACACATCATCCGAAATTGGCACATTTATCTGAAAATGTACCGTCAGATAAGGAACTTAAGGATGCCAAGAAAAGAGCTGACCGGGCAAGGAAAGACAGGGAGGACAGCTCAAACAAAGTAGCGGCACTCAGAAAGGGCGTTGAAGAAAAAGAAGAACAATTAAAGAAGCAGTCAGTAAAGATACTTCAGGAAGAGAATCTGGACGAGGCATGGAATAAGCTTAAGAAGGTTGAAGAAGAGATGCTGACGAGACGCGCCGAGGCTGAAGCAGCAGTAAGAAATAATGAGAAGCAGGTGAAGAGAAAAGGAGAACTGGAGGATAAACTTCCGGCTATCGAGAAAGAGATAACGGATGCGAAAAGCCAGATCGATGAAGCAAGGGAGAAAAAGGCTGCAAATGAATCTGCTCTTACGGAAAAGATTTCCAACATGAAAGAGCAGCAGAGCAAGCTTTCATTCCCGAGCAAAAAAGAAGCCACTGACCGCAAAGCGGACCTGGACAATCAGGTAAAGATTCTTCAGAATAACTATGACACGGCTGACGTTAAGCTGAAGGCTCAGAAGGATATCATACTTAAGCTGCAGACTGAAATGAAAAGCCATGAAGATACAATAAAGCAGAGCAAGACAGTTGATCTTGAAGGCGAAAGAGCTAAGCAGCTGGAGCTTAAGAGCTTGCAGTCTGACCTCATAAAGAACGGAAATGTAGTATCTTCAAGAATAAGAATGAATGAAAGCATAAGAGCCAATATTGTAAAGAAGGCTGACAAGATATCTGAGACCGAGAAGAAGGTTCAGTGGATGAAGGCTCTTTCTGATACGGCAAATGGAAAGCTGACAGGAAAAAAAGAGAAGATTATGCTTGAAACATATATACAGACGTCTTATTTCGACAGGATCATCAACCGAGCTAATCTTAGATTATTCACTATGTCAGACGGCCAATATGAACTGACACGTCTTAAGGAAGCAGCAAATGCAAGGAGTCAGAGTGGTCTTGATCTGGGTGTTATTGATCATTACAACGGTTCTGAAAGAAGTGTAAAGACTCTGTCGGGTGGCGAGTCATTTATGGCTTCATTGTCACTAGCGCTTGGTCTTTCGGATGAAATCCAGTCCAATGCGGGCGGTATTCAGGTCGATACTGTCTTTGTGGATGAGGGCTTCGGTTCATTGGATCCTGAGACGCTTGACCTTGCATACAAGGCTCTTGCAGGACTGACTGAAGGAAACAGGCTGGTGGGTATTATCTCTCACGTGGCTGACCTGAAGCAGCGAATTGATAAACAGATAGTAGTAAAGAAAGATAAGGCTAATGGAAGCTCGGTAGAATTAGTTTTATGATAATATACCGCACACGAAAGGATACGCATTGTTAAAACGTAGACTCCTTCTGTGCACTATATGCCTTTTCATATCGGCATTTCTCATATCGTGCACGGATATTTCGGAACTTAATACAACGACTGAGGTCTCGACGGAATCCACGGAAGCTGCCTGGGCTTCTGTTAATGATGCCACGACGACCGAGGCAGTGACGGAAGCTGCAAGTGAAGATGAGCCGGAGGGCGATCCATTTGACTTAGGTGAAGTTCCGGAGTATGAAGATGAGGCATTTGTGAGCATTAATGGTGGCGTTCCATTTTTCACTGATGAAGAGAAGGATGGCGAGGAGTTTGAGTCGTACAGCGAGCTTGATGAGCTTGGCAGATGCGGCGTGGCATATGCACTTCTTTCGAAGGCTATGATGCCGGATGAAGAGCGTGGCGAGATCGGGGATATAAGGCCTTCGGGATGGCATACGGTTAAGTACAATGACCTGATCGATGGGAACTATCTTTACAACAGGTGCCATCTGATTGCATACAGCCTGGCGGGTGAGAATTCGAATGAGAAGAACCTGATCACGGGGACCAGGTATCTTAACACGGAGGGGATGCTTTCGTTTGAATGCATGGTCGGCGACTATCTGAAGCACACGGACAATCATGTGCTGTACAGGGTTACGCCTATATTTGAGGGCGATAATCTAGTTGCATCCGGCGTAGAAATGGAAGGCTGGTCGATTGAGGATAACGGCAAGGGCGTTTGCTTTAATGTGTTCTGTTACAATGTGCAGCCATTTATAGGAATCGATTATGCAACCGGAGAGAGTTGGATTGATGAAAAAGCTGTAGCAAGAGCAGCTCTGAACAAAGATGACGAGACTACAGAGGTAACTACCGAGGTGACTTCCGAGGATACGACTGAAACTACGGAGGCTTCTACGGAGGATACGACAGTCGCAAGTACTGAGGCAACAACTGAATCGACGACCGAAGTAACTAAGGGGCCTGCGGATGAACAGGGTGATCCGGATTATGTAGTAAATATTAATTCTAGGAAGATTCACAGACCGACTTGCTCCAGCGTGGATGATATGGCGGAACGTAACAAATGGTACTTCTACGGGACACTCGAGGAGCTGAAGGAGATGGGGTATGAGCCTTGCAAGAGGTGTCTGAAGGGGTATTGATGGAATATTAATATCTGCTAATAATACTGCCTGTTAATATCATGTTAATATCATCAAAACTAATGCAACAAATCCTGGAAAAACACATTTTTCTGTCACAATTCTTTACTTGACGAGGGTATTTTTCGGACTTATATTTTAATTGGTATCATGTATAGACCTTGAATACATTTAGATATTATTTTGCTTAAATATGGCAAAATGTTTTTTTAAGGAGGAAATACTTGATACATAAAAATGAGTTGAATATGCTAGATCGACAAGGGCGGGTTATGCAACAGCTGAAAGAATTCAGACCGATGGATGATGAGTTCATGAGGATACTGTTACGAAACAATAAGCCGCTTGTCGAGTTTATTCTGCAGATTATTACTGGCAAAAAGAATCTTATAGTTACCGAGGAGATTACCCAGTATGATTTGCAGAGGCTTGTGGGTGCCAGATCTATTTGCTTAGATGTTTATTGCACAGATGATTCGGGAAAGAAATATGATATAGAGATTCAAAGATCCGATGCCGGAGCAAATCCACATAGAGCCCGTTATCATTCAAGTGCAATGGATGTAGAGAATCTGTCAGTGAATCAGAAGTTTACTGATCTACCTGATACATTTACAATATTTATCACGGAGAGAGATATTTTTGGAAAAGGAATACCGATATATCTTATTGATCGTGTAAACAAGGGGACAGGCCAAGATTTCGAAGATGGTGAACACATTATCTATGTGAATGGCGAATATGAAGGTGATTCTGAAATCGGTAATCTTATGCATGATTTCAGGTGCACAGATGGAAATGACATGAAGTGTTCATTGCTTGCAGATGCAACGAACTATTACAAAAAAGATCCGAAGGGAGTGATGGAAGTGAGTAGGATTATGGATGAATTAAGAAATGAGGAAAAGATTAAAATTGCTGAAGCCCTTATTTCTTTAGGTAAAAATACTCTTGAAGAGATTGCTCAAGTAACTATGCTTCCATTGGAAGTAATTCAAAACCTTGCCAATCCCGAGACGAAGCATTCATAAGAATCTAACAAAGACACAACTATATAAGTTGAAATAAAAAAACATGCTTGGTATACTTACTCATGGTTATTTAACACCAATTACTATGAATAGATACTGAGCATGTTTTTTGCGTAAATACTTAAGATGAACGAGAAGAAGAAATTCAAATTAAAATCTTCCCAGCTGATACCTATCAGCTTCCTGGGAACTATCATACTCGGAACCATACTGCTGATGCTGCCGGTGGCAAGTACTGTGCCGGGTTCGGCAGGGCTCACGACGGCGTTCTTTACAGCAACGACTTCGGTATGTGTTACCGGTCTTGTAGTGGTAGATACATATGCATATTGGACTCTGTTCGGAAAGATAGTAATCCTGCTGCTTATTCAGATAGGAGGCTTCGGAGTTATATCGGTGACCTCTGTTCTTATGCTGATGCTGAACAGAAAATTCTCGCTTTCCAGAACGCTTCTGGTTCACGATGTTTTCAACCTGAATTCCATATCCGGAGTTCTGCATTTCCTGCTCATAGTTTTCAGAGGAACCTTTGTTGTTGAGATGGTCGGAGCGGGTCTCTATATGATCAGCTTCATTCCTGAATTCGGAGTAGGGAAAGGCATATGGTATTCTGTCTTCACTTCGATATCTGCATTCTGTAATGCGGGAATAGATATCATAGGACCGAACAGCCTTATAGATTATCAGAGTGATCTGTCAGTGCTTTTCACCACGATGTTCCTAATAATCATGGGCGGTCTCGGATATGTTGTATGGCAGGATATGTTCCATTCATTTAAACTCGGACTTAAGCGGAAGTACCCATTACTCACCATAATGAAGCACATGAATGAGCATACCAAGCTGGTGCTGGTTCTTACAGCAGTTCTTATATTTGGCGGCGCATTGCCTGTATTCCTGTTTGAGTTTAAGAATCCTGATACAATAGGCAATATGAATCTTCTGCATAAGATATCAAACAGCTTATTCCAGTCAGTAACCTTCCGTACGGCAGGCTTTGCATCCGTACCACAGGATGCTCTTACAGAACCTACGTGTGCACTCGGATGTTTACTCATGTTTATCGGTGGTTCGCCGGTCGGAACGGCGGGCGGTGTGAAGACCGTTACATTTTTCGTAATGATACTCAATGCAGTGTCATTTATCAGAAGCAGAAAGGAAAATGTTGTCTTCGGAAGGAAGGTAACATCGGATATGATACACAAGGCTTCAGCGATAGTTGCAGTCAGCTTCTTCGTAACCGTGATCATGCTTCTTCTTATCATGGTGACAAATGGAGTCAGCCTCGTTGACGGTATGTATGAAACCTTCAGTGCGACTGCGACGGTAGGACTTTCCAGAGCACTTACGCCGCAGCTGAATACAGTCGGGCGGTGGATAATCATAATATCTATGTATCTTGGAAGGATAGGACCTATATCTATGGCGCTGTTCTTCAATTATGAAACTGAGAATAAGAATCTTGTCAGTTATGCAAAGGGTAATTTCTTCATAGGATAAATGAAAGGAAATGTATTATGGCAAAACAGGTAGCAGTTATCGGTCTTGGCCGATTCGGAAGAAAACTTGCAGAGTCTCTCTATGAGATGGGAGCAGATGTTATGGCGGTGGATAAGAATCCCGAGCTTATAGCGTCTATAGCAGATAATGTTACATATGCGGTCGAAGCAGATGTTGCAAGTGCTGATTCACTGAAGGGACTGGATCTCCAAAATATGGATACCGTTGTTGTTGCTATGGGTTCAGATCTTACAGCAAGTGTTATGTCGGTAATGGTTGCAAAAGAAGTTGGAGTTCCTTATGTTATGGCAAAGGCTTCAGACCATCGTATGGGTCAGATACTTTCAAAGATAGGAGCAGATAAGATACTGTATCCTGAAGAGGAATCCGGTCATAGAACTGCCAAGTCAATCCTTATGGATACCTTCCTTGAATATTTCGATATAGATGACAATCTCTGTCTTCTTGAAATCAAGCCTAAGCCTGAATGGATAGGCAAGAATCTCGTAGAACTTGACCTCAGAGGTAAGTATCGTATAAATGTAGTTGCTGTCAAGGACCACAGCGAGATGCGTTCATTCATCGATCCGGAACGAGCACTTGAAGATGATACAGAACTTCTGGTAATACTCGAGAAGTCAGATCTCAAATACTTGAAGTAGAAACAGGTAGTATAGAACATCATATTTGTCTGCAGCCTGACCACCCTATTTAAAATAGGGTGGTTTTTTTGATTTATAAGTAATATAATAAGGTTTGGTTTGAAAAAACTTAAAAAAGATAAGTGGAACGAAAATGGAAAGAACGGATTATATAGAAAAACTCCTGGAGGAGTATTCGAAATCTTTTGATATAGACAGGGACTTTGAGATAGGCGGGATAAAGCCTTATGCATATGGATATTTCTCGACGGTCAGTGAGAAATATGTCCTGAGCCCGAAGGCCAATCTCTGGAGCATACATGGGTTCGAACACATTCTGTTTATTGAAAAGGAGAGCATTACATTTTCCGATATAGAAGAAGCTTCCCGGCTCATGCAGGAGCATATGGCTCCGGAGCTGGTATGTAAAGGGAATAAGTTCCCTGAGAAGGATCATATGTATTCTTATGTCACGGTTGCCTTCATATGTAGTGAGACGCCGGACGAAGAGACTGTTAAAGCTCTGAGGAAGTTCAAATATGAGAAGAATTATCTCTTCACGATACGAGGTCACGTCGAGGGACATATGATACTCGCGGATCTGAAGAATGAAAAAGTATATACAAACAAGGCGGCAAAACACCTTTCTGATTTTTACATGAATGCATTCAGCAAAACAGCTGTTAAGTAAATCATTAAGAAAGTGAGGCGATAAAATGAATGCAGCATTGATACTTATCATCAGTATCGCAGTTTTAGCCTGTGGCTATATTTTCTACGGAAAATGGCTCGCAGAGCAGTGGGGGATCGATCCAAAGAAGACGACTCCTGCACATGACATGGAAGACGGAGTTGACTATGTTCCTGCAAAGACACCTGTTCTTATGGGACATCACTTCTCATCCATAGCCGGTGCGGGACCTATAAATGGACCGATTCAGGCAGCTATATTCGGATGGGTTCCTGTTCTTCTCTGGGTTCTCATCGGTGGTATCTTCTTCGGAGGCGTACATGATTACGGTGCACTTTTCGCATCAATACGTCATCAGGGCCAGTCGATAGGAGAGGTTATCGAGGATGCTATGGGCAATCTTGCCAAGAAGATATTCATAGTTTTTGGATATCTTACTCTGCTTCTCGTAGTAGCAGCCTTCAGCTCTATAGTAGCAAGTACATTTGGAAGCACAACCGCGGCAGGCGTACCGGTTGAGGGAGCAGCACTTCTTGCTCACCAGCAGACAGCTATGATCTCAATACTTTTCATAGTTCTTGCTGTAGTATTCGGTTTCCTTGTTTATCGTAAGAACATGCCTATAGGACCGGCATCAATCATCGGTGTCATCGGCATCATAGCCATAGTTGCTATAGGAATGAAATTCTGCCCTATAACCATTTCCTACAATGCATGGATGTGGATACTCGGCGCATATATACTTGTTGCTTCGGTAACTCCTGTATGGATACTTCTCCAGCCAAGAGATTACTTAAGCTCATTCCTGCTTTACTTCATGATAGGTGTTGCAGTCATTGCAATAATAGGAGCAAGCATAGCAGGTCAGGGACACCTTGATATTCCTGCATTCTCAGGTTGGAAGATAACAGACACAAATGGACTGTTCGCGACAGGAAGTCTCTTCCCGGCACTCTTCGTAACCATTGCCTGCGGAGCTATATCAGGTTTCCATTCACTTGTTTCTTCAGGAACAACTTCAAAGCAGATCGATAACGAGAAGAATGCACGTCCTGTTGCATACGGTTCTATGCTCATCGAGTGCGTTGTTGCAGTTATATCACTCTGTGCAGTAGGTTTCGTATGGCATACAGTAAATGTAGATAAAGAGGCTCTTGCAGCAACAGGTCTTACAAGCCCTACAGCAGTTTTCGCCGGCGGTATCTCAAAGATGGTCGGTACATTTGCAGGAGAGAACAGCCCACTGGTAGGCATTATCTACAGTATGTTTGTTCTTGCAGTTTCAGTATTCTGTCTTACATCACTTGATACTGCAACAAGACTTGCTCGTTATATGTTCCAGGAATTCTGGCTTGCACCTGACGAGACAGTTAAGGACGTTACAGGAGCTAAGAAATTCCTCTGCAACCCTTATTTCGCAACAGTCGTAACAGTTGTACTCGGCGTTGGCCTCGGTATGACAGGTTATGCAAAGATATGGCCGCTCTTCGGAGCAGCTAACCAGCTTCTTGCAGCAGTCGGACTTCTTGCAGTTTGTACATGGCTCGGTAAGGTCGGCAGAAATAACAAGATGTTCTACATACCTATGGTATTCATGCTCATCGTTACTATCTGCTCACTTATCCAGACCATCATGGGCAAGGTTAAGCTTTTCGGTACTGCAGATGCAGATATATGGGTATATATTCAGGCACTCCTTGCTGCGCTCCTCGTAGTGCTGGCTCTCGTGCTTGCCGTATATTCATTCGTAAATCTTGCTAAGCAGGCTAAGGAGAAAAAGGCTGCATAATTTAAGCATTATTGACTGATTCAGGCATCCGCTTCGGCGGGTGCCTTTTTGTATAATAGGGAACACAGTTCCCTATTATAGGGATGCGCACTCGCGCGATAGGAGGGATGTATTTTATACAATAGTAAATCAAAAAACAGGTGTAAAAAAACATTATTTATAGTATTATATACTCGGGTTAAAAGGTTCATATCTGAACGAAGATATTAATTTTTAAAAGGTTTTTATGAGTAATAAAAAGATCGGAGTTATCGTAGGAATTGTTGTTGCTGTCGTGCTTATCGGCTTTGGGGCTCTGTTTTTCTTCAGAAAGAGAAATAACTACAGACTTCTGAAGATATATGAGTTCGACGGCGAAGGTTCGGTAACCAGAGATAAGAAGGGCAGTATCACTCCATACACAAATATGGTACTTGAGTCAGGTGATAATATTAAGCTCAATACAGGTAAGATGTCTCTTATGGCAGATGAGGATAAGTTCATCTATCTTGATGAGGGTACAGAGATTGACCTTGTTGCAAAAGGTAACAGCAAGAACAGCAAGACTTCCATAGAGCTTAAGTCCGGCGGTATAACAAATGATATCAGGAACAAGCTTTCCAATGATTCATCTTACGATATCAATACACCGAACTCTACGATGTCTGTCAGAGGTACTATGTACTATGTTTACTATTACATCGTTGACGGTGTTCGTTATACAAGAGTAGTAGTATTCGAAGGTAAGGTTGCTACAGGGGGTTAATATGGAGAAGAACAATTTACTCGACAGCATGTATGAGATAGGTGACAAGCTTTATCGTGAGATGTGCGCTGCCAAGCCGAGCGATCATGCAATACTCTTTCTGAATGTTACAGAACTCGGACGTATGATGACAGGCTCAGACAGAGCAAGTTTCTGGAAGTGGGATAAGCACAGACATGAACTGTGGACTACATCAGCTACAGGTATAGACAAGATAGTTATTCCTGATGATACAGGACTTGTAGGAAAGGCTATCAAGGAGAAGAGAGTTGTCGTAACAAATGATCCATATAATGATCCTAATTTCAATTCTTCCGTAGACAAGAAGACAGGCTATGTAACCAAGTCCATTCTTGTTATGCCGGTTGCAGATATCAACGGAGAATTTATCGGTGCATTTCAGATCATCAATAAGCTTGATGGTTCAGGTTTTGATGAAGTAGAAGATGTGAGAAAGCTTTCTCTTGCAGCTCTTATATGCGGTATAGCACTTGAGAGTGAGAGCTTCCTTGAGGAATCACACCACGATAAGCTTACAAAGCTTAAGAACAGAATGGGATTCTACAGCGACTTCTCAAGAAGATTCGGCAAGGTGCTCGAAGCAGGCAAGCCGCTCAGTATGTTCATCAGTGATATAGATAAGTTCAAGAGAGTAAATGATACCTACGGTCACAATGCAGGTGACGATGTCCTTTCATTTACAGCTTCTCTTATAGAAAATGCATGTACCGATTCTGATGCATGCTACAGATGGGGTGGTGAGGAGTTCATCATGCTCATGGAGGATACAACTCTTGAGGAGTGCGTTGAGAAGGCTGAGGAGATCCGTAAGACTATCATGGGATCTACAATTAATGCAGATGGAAATGATATCAGCGTTACAATGAGTTTCGGATGCAGACAGTTTGATCCGGCCAAGACTATAGAAGAGAATATAAGCATTGCCGACGGCTTCCTTTACACAGCTAAGGAAACCGGAAGAAACAAAGTTGTCTTCGAATAGAGTCTGTTAATGTTGATGTTATGTTCGGGAGAATGAAATGAGCTACAGATTCTACGGCTGGGAGACAGCCGGAAAAGTTAGGATAAACGATAGTATATATAAGGGCATAGAGACACCGTTACAGCTCTATGATGCCTTGTCTCATATATGGTGTGAATATACTTGTGCACCAAGATTGAGAGATGAATGGACTCCGGAAAACATGACTCTCGGACAATGCTCCATAACAGCATTCCTTGTGCAGGATATATTTGGAGGAGAGGTCTACGGAATTCTTCGCCCGGGCGGAAATTACCACTGCTACAATGTTGTTGATGGGGTTAAGTTTGACCTCACCAGCGAGCAGTTCGGGGATGAAAAGCTCGTGTATGAGAACAACCCGGAGCAGACAAGAGAGGAGCATTTCGCGAAGGAAGAGAAGAGACTCCGCTATGAGTACCTTAAGGAAGAACTACGGAAATACACTGCAGAATAGATTGTTGAAAAAATATTCATTTATTATTAAAATGTAATCTGTGTGGAATTGGGGACCGCACAGAATCAAAATGGGGGTACAGGAGAAGGTGTCAGAAAAGTCTGAAAGATACAGTAGATATGACGTCGTCGTTATAGGAGCAGGTAATTCCGGTCTTATGGCCGCATGCCGTGCATCCAAGATGGGTCTTAAAGTGCTGTGTATCGAAAAACATAATCTTGAAGGCGGAGCTGCCCAGAGCTTTGTAAGAGGACGTTTCGAATTTGAAGCGACTCTGCACGAAATCCCGGATTTCGGTCAGGGCGATATAAGAGGTATGCTCGGTCATCTCTTTGATGAGCTTGGAATAGAACTCAAATTTCTACCTATTCACGATGCATTCAGATATGTTGTGGCTGAAGGAAAGGATGTTAAGCTGGATGTCACAGTTCCTCACGGAAGAGAGGAGTTTATCAATTTCGCAGAATCCGTGTGCCCGGGTTGCAGGAAGTCTTGTGAGATTTATTTTGACTGCAATGACATCGTACTTAAGGGCATGGATGATATAGGAAATATGAGAGGTAAGTTCGAGGTCGAAGAGCTTAAGAAATCTCATCCTGAATTCATCAAGATCATGTCTCTTACCGCAGGCGAATTCTTCCGTCAGATAGGAATGCCTCAAAAAATCATAGATATTATAAGCGCATATTGGCCATATCAGGGCGTAGATATAGAGACTATAGATGCCGGCCGTTACATACTCATGACCTGCAGCTATTTCCTTGGCGGAGCATACATGCCGGAGTTCCGTTCACATGAGATAGAAGCAGCGATAGAGAAGAAGGCAAGAGAATATGGATGTGATTTCTGGTTCAATACAGAGGTTACTGCCATAGGAACAGAGGATGGAGCAGTATCAACGGTTACTACAGCTGACGGAAGGACAGTTGAAACCTGTGCAGTTGTAGCAAATGTATTTCCGGATATTGTTTATGGCAAGCTGCTTGATAACAAGAAGCTTATCCCTCCATTTGAACTTAAAAAAGCAAGTGCAAGAGAGTTTGGTTTCAGAGCAATATCAGTATATCTCGGTCTTGATGCATCTCCTGAAGAACTCGGAATCAAGGATTACAATGTATTCCTGAATTCTACAGTAGATACGGTCGAACTTTTCAATAAGTGCAAAGAGATGCCTGCTATTCCGGAGGGAGCAGCAGACGGTCTCACATGTACCTGTACGAATATAGTTAATCCGGATGCTTCACCTGAGGGAACGACACTGTTCTCGATAGTTTCTTCTTACCTCTCGGAGGCATGGGGAACGGTAGCTCCTGAAGACTATCCGAAATATAAGACCATGATAGCGGATAAATTAATATCACGTTATGAGGAAGTCATGGGTATAGACCTCAGATCTCATATCGAAGAGATTGAAGTTGCAACTCCCGTTACATTTGCAAGATATATGGGAACCCCGCAGGGCTGTGTATATGGATATCTTGCCAGCGACTGGGATGGTATGAGTACAAGAAGCCTGGCGGGTGTTAAGGAGATGACAGTTCCGGGACTCTTCTTTACGGGGGCTCACGGAAACCGACTCAGCGGATTCCTCCCAACATATAATGACGGCGACATAATCGGAAAACAGGTTATGGGCTACGTGATGGGAGGTGGCAAACAGTGAACATGGAAGCTGTTCAGGAGGCTCTCACAGATGTCTCCATTGATAAAATAGATGAAAGACTTAAGAAAAGAAATGATATCATAAATGCAGCGAAGGATAACATTCCTAAGTATGATTATGATACAAATATAACGGCCAGAACGCTTCATCCTGCTACTCAGTATGTAGTGGTAAAGGAAGTTATAGATCAGGGAAGTGCAAAGACATATAGGCTCGCAGCTGACAATGATAAAGGCACCGTAAGGCTTGCTCCTTTCAGAGCCGGTCAGTATGTGAGTGTATCACTCGAGATAGATGGCAGTACACTTACAAGACCGTATGCCATATCGTCCGCTCCGGATGATGAATTCTATACCATAACCATCAAGAAGGTTAAGGATGGGTTTGCTTCAGATTACATTCTGGAGAACTGGAAGGAAGGTACAAAGGCAGAGGTATCAGCTCCGGAGGGAAGCTTCTATTATGAGCCTCTCAGGGATGCAGGAACAGTTGTAGGGCTTGCAGGAGGAAGCGGAATCACGCCTCTCTTCTCCATGGCTCAGGCAATAAGAGACGGCAGAGAGGATTTTAAGCTTATACTTCTCTATGGCTGCCGAAAGGAAGACGAAATACTCTTCAAGGATGAACTGGACAGTATTGCCGAGGCAACAGATAAGTTCAAGGTAGTATATGTTCTGTCTGATGAAGAAAAATATGGATATGAAAAAGGATTCCTGACGGCTGATCTGATCAAGAAACATGCAGTAGGAGATTACAGCCTCTTCGTCTGCGGCCCAAAGGTTATGTATGATTTTGCGGCTAAGGAAGCAGAGAAGCTTGGACTTCCAAAGAGAAGAGTAAGATTCGAAGCTGCCGGAGAGATCAGGGATGTTGAAAATGATCCTGATTTCCCCAAGGACGCAGTCGGAAAGACCTTTAAGCTGACAGTCGATCTTCCGGAAGGAAGAAGAGTCATAGATGCAAAGAGCAATGAGAGTATACTTGTTGCATGTGAGAGGGCAGGAATCAAAGTAGAAAGCAGATGCCGAAGCGGAGAATGCGGATTCTGCCGAATGAGAGTAAAGTCAGGGAAGTATTTTGCTCCTAAAGCCGCTGAGCACAGAAAGGGTGCAGATGTAAAGTATGATTTCATACACGCATGTTCTGCCTTTCCTGTAAGCGACTTACATATATTACTAAACTACGATCAGGGGGAAGTAGTTAGAAAGGTGAAAGATATGAAGAAAAAGGAAACATTGGTAAGTATCATCATGGCGATAATAATATCAGCTGTAATGGGTATTCTCTTCGCAGCTATTGCTCGCCACACCCAGGCTCAGAATCCGAATGCACAGCTTCCACCGGCAGCGATTCAGTTCATCACAAGTGCACTTGAATCCATAGTTGTCGGAATAGTTCTTGTATTCATCATTCCTATGGGCAAGATGGGAAGAGGACTTGCAGCAAAGGCCGGAGCATTCCCGCCATCATTCAAGTTCACACTTCTTAACAGCATTCCATTTGCAGTTATCAATGCAGTGATCGTTGGTGCTGTATGCAGCTTCATCGGAATTGCTCAGTCACACGCACACATGCCTGTTGATGCAAGACCACCACTTATGATAATGTGGCTTGGAAGCTACCTTAAGACACTTCCGATATCTATAGTTGTCAGCTACGTGCTTGCAGTTATAATATCACCTATGGTAGTTCAGGCAGTAGGTCTCGGAGGACCTCCAACTGACGGAAATCAGCCAAGAGAGTAAACTATGAAGATATACTTAGTCAGACACGGACAGACAGATCTGAATAAGGACGAAAGAATGCAGGGTCGCGTCGATGAACCCCTGAATGAGACAGGGATTAAACAGGCGCATATAACCCGAGGACTCGTCGGTGATCTTAAGTTTGACGCAGTCTACGCGTCTCCCCTGGGACGCGCAATCAAGACTGCGACGATAGTAGGTGATGTCGATGAGTCCGAAATTATAATAGACGAACGTCTTATAGAGACAGAGTTCGGAAAATATGATAAATGTAAATATAAGCGTATGGGTCCGGCTATGACGCTCTACTGGGCTCTGCCGGAGATATTTCCGGCACCGGATACTGTGGAGACTGTTGAATCCATGGTGAGCCGCGCCAGAAGCTTCATGCAGGAGCTCGAAGAGAAGGATTATGATACGGTCCTTATCGCAGCTCATGGCGGAATACTGAGAGCGCTGAACGGCTATCTTCTTGAGAAGAAGAACGGCATCAAATGGCGCCCGAAGATGCATAACTGCGACGTACGCATATATGAATATAAAGACGGAAAGCATACACTTCTTGATATACTGAGAGGATAATTCCATACACTGCGCAGTCGTTACTGCTGCTTTATGCCGTTGGCGGCTGCGATATATAAATGTCCTGTTACGATACCATGATATTTATATTTTAGTGAATCCTTAAGGAGGTATTAGTCATGAAATTTTTTATTGACACAGCAAACGTAGACGATATCAGGAAAGCAAATGATATGGGAGTGATATGTGGAGTTACCACCAACCCTTCACTTATTGCGAAGGAAGGCAGAGACTTCACAGAGGTTATCAAAGAGATCACATCCATAGTTGACGGACCTATCAGTGGCGAGGTAAAGGCCACAACAGTAGACGCAGAAGGTATGATCCGTGAAGGACGCGAGATAGCAGCGATCCATCCAAACATGATAGTTAAGATACCTATGACAGTTGAAGGCCTCAAGGCAGTCAAGGTTCTTTCAAAAGAAGGTATCAAGACAAATGTAACGCTTATCTTTTCAGCTAACCAGGCTCTTCTTGCTGCAAGAGCAGGAGCTACTTATGTATCACCATTCCTCGGCAGACTTGATGATATAAGTTCACCGGGTATCGAGCTGATCGAGCACATAGTTCAGATATTCAGCAACTACGATATCGAGACAGAGATCATAGCTGCCAGCATAAGGAATACTGTTCACGTTACAGAATGTGCACTTGCAGGTGCAGATATTGCAACAGTTCCATATGCAGTAATAGAGCAGATGACCAAGCACCCACTTACAGACCAGGGAATCGTAAAATTCCAGGAGGACTATAGAAAGGTGTTTGGGGATTAGGATGATTCTGCAAGAATCATCCAGATAGCCGGAACAGGGGAATGCACGAAGTGCATGTACCTGGTTACGGCGTTTACTTGAGCCCCTGGTTAGTATTGTAGAAAGGAATAATATGAAAGATAAGATCGAAACAGGCAGGACTGCCATAGGTATAGAATTCGGTTCTACCAGGATTAAAGCAGTCATGGTAGATGACACAGGTGCTCCCATAGCTGAAGGCAGCCATGATTGGGAGAATCAGTATGTAGACGGTATTTGGACTTACAGTCTCGATATGATATGGAACGGACTGCAGGATGCATACAGTGCTCTTGCTAAAGACGTTGAGACAAAGTACGGAACCGTTATTAAGACAACAGGCGCTATAGGAATAAGCGCCATGATGCATGGCTATATGCCGTTTGATGCAGAAGGAAAACTCCTTGTTCCATTCAGAACATGGAGAAATACTATTACAGAAGAAGCTGCAAAGGAACTGACAGGTGAGTTCGGGTTCAATATACCTCAGAGATGGAGCATTGCACATCTTCATCAGGCTATATTAAATGGAGAGAGCCACGTTAAGGATATAGAATTCCTTACAACACTTGCAGGTTATATACATTGGCAGCTTACGGGAGAGAAGGTACTCGGAGTCGGCGACGCATCCGGTATGTTCCCTATCGACAGCAGTACAAGAGATTACAACAAAGATTACATGTCAAAATATGATCAGCTGACAGCTGGAAAAGGCTTTGGCTGGAAGCTTGGCGATATACTTCCTAAGGTGCTCGTTGCCGGAGAAGCAGCAGGAACACTTACTGCAGAAGGCGCAGCAAAGCTCGATGTAAGCGGTAATCTCGGTGCAGGCATACCTTTATGCCCTCCTGAAGGAGATGCAGGAACAGGTATGGTGGCTACGAACAGTGTAGCAGTAAGAACAGGAAATGTAAGTGCAGGAACTTCTATCTTCGCTATGGTTGTTATGGAACAGCCACTCAAGGCAGTTCATGAGGAGATAGACGTTGTAACAACACCTTCAGGTGATGACGTTGCAATGGTTCACTGCAATAACTGTACCTCAGATATAAATGCATGGGCAGGCATATTCAGAAGCTTTGCAGAAGCTATTGGTGCAGATATAGATACGAATACATTATATACAACACTCTTTAAGGCGGCACTTGACGGTGCACCTGACTGTGGCGGCCTTATGGGCTTCAACTATTTCTCAGGTGAGCCGGTTTGTGGTTTCGATGCGGGAAGACCTCTCTTCGTAAGAAAGGTTGGAAGTGATTTCTCATTTGCAAACTTCATGAGACTGCATCTTTATTCAGCAGTAAGTACGCTTAAAGTCGGACTTGATATTCTCTTCAAGGAAGAGGATGTTAAGGTTGATAAGCTTTACGGACACGGCGGATTCTTCAAGACAAAAGAAGTTGGACAGAGAATCCTTTCTGCTGCAACAGGCGGTCCGATAACCGTCATGAGTACAGCAGGCGAGGGCGGTGCCTGGGGCATAGCAGTTCTTGCACTTTACCTCATACAGAGTGGTTCTGACAGCTTATCAGACTACCTCACAAAAACTATCTTTGCAGGCGAAGCCGGCGAAACTATCACCGCCACCCCTGAAGAAGTACAAGGCTTTGACAGCTTCATGGAGCTCTTCAAGGCTGCTCTCCCAGTGGAGAAATCAGCAGTAGAATGTATTCCTGCTGAATGATGTTTATTCATAGATTTTAGTATACAGATTGCTCTGAAAACATACACACGAGAAACCCTTGGAGCACGTCGGTGCTTAACGAACAGACATGTTAATGTCTGTGAGTTTAGCATCCGCTACGATGCGGAACGGAGCCGAGAGGCGCGTTTCGAGTGTGTAATGTGTTACAGAGTAATCGTCAATACATATTAGGAGATATTAGGAGATTACACATGCTTGAAGAACTGAAAGAGCAAGTATATATAGCGAACATGGAGCTGCCAAAACGCGGTCTTGTAACATACACCTGGGGCAACGTCAGCGGCATCGACCGCACCACCGGCCTCTTTGTTATCAAGCCGAGCGGCGTGGATTATGATACCATGAGCCCTGACGATATGGTCGTTCTCGACCTCGAGGGCAATGTCGTAGAAGGCAGCTACAGACCGTCATCAGATACTCCTACTCATCTTGAGTTATATAAGAAGTATCCTGAAATAGGCGGCATTGTACATACACATTCACCGGAGGCAACATCGTGGGCACAGGCAGGACGTGACATACCTATGTATGGAACGACACATGCAGATTATTTCTATGGCCCTATCCCTTGTGCCAGAAGCCTGACACCGGAAGAGATTGCAGGTGAATATGAGAAGAATACGGGTCTTGTTATCATCGAGACCTTCGAAGAAAGAAAGCTTAATCCTATGTATACACCGGGCGTGCTTTGTGTGAATCACGGTCCATTTACATGGGGTAAGGATGCAGCAGAAGCTGTTCATAATGCAGTCGTTCTTGAGGAAGTTGCAAGGATGGCAAGACGCACGGAGCTTATAAATCCCGATGTCAAGGAAGCTCCGCATACTATAAGAGACAAGCATTTCTTCCGTAAACACGGTGAGAATGCATATTACGGTCAGGGTTAGATATATGATAAAAGTATTTCTTGTAGAAGATGAATATGCTATACGAGAAGGTATTAAGAAATCCGTGAATTGGGAATCCCATGGCTTCACCCTTGTGGGTGAAGCCGGAGATGGGGAGGTTGCCTATCCGAAGATCATGAGCAGCCGCCCGGATATCCTGATCACGGATATTCGTATGCCTTTCATGGACGGACTTGAGCTCGCAAGGCTTGTCAGGAAGGAGCTTCCTGATATCAAGATAGTCGTTCTGAGCGGTTATGATGACTTTAACTATGCCAAGCAGGCTATAAGCATAGGCGTAGAGGAGTACATCCTTAAGCCTGTGTCGGGAGACAATCTTATAGCGGAGCTTGAGAAAATCAGAGACGCAGTTATAAAAGAGAAGCAGGAAAAGGAAGCCAGAGAGAAGTATCTCCAGGACAGAGAAGAGATCAGAAGCTTCGAGAAGCAGAACTTTATCAGGGACATGATAGACGGAAGACTTTCCATGCAGGAATCTCTCGAGAAGGGCAGGGAACTCGGCATAGATATAGCGGCTTCGGCATATGCCATAGTCCTCATGCAGGTTTTCGCAAAGGACAGCTCATCGCCTGATATGTATGAATATTCGGGCGTTGTTGAGGAGATGTATTCCAAGCTTAAAGATATATATGATGATGAAACTCATGTATATCTCTATAACCAGATTGGAGATGTGCTTTGTTTCCTTGAGAAGGCGGATTCCATGGACGAGATGTCTCTGAATATCGAGAAGGGCATAGCCCGTATAGAGGAACTCATGTCCGAATATAAGGACAAGGTTTATTTCATTTCCGTAGGTATGCCGGTTGAAAGGATAAGGGACGTTAACCGTTCATATCTTGATGCCAACAGGAAGTTCTCAGAGCGTTACATGCTGGGCGAGAGCCATGTCTTCTATGGTGACGAAGCCGAGAAGGAGAACATAGCTGAGACCATCCAGAAGGAAAGAAAGGATTCATCTGACTCGGCAAACGGTGTCGATATAAGCAGCATAGATATCAGTAAAGTCGATATCAGCGCCATATCCCAGAGGACTATATATAACTTCCTGAGAAATGGAACGCTCCCTGAAACTGATGACCTTGTTAATGATTACTTCAGCAGTATAGGAGAGGATGCGACAGAATCGATAATGCTCCGCCAGTATGTACTCGTTGAAGCGTTGATAAGCACTGTTACGTTTCTGGAAAATCTCGGACTTTCCAAGGAAAAGACGGGAGAGATACTGGGCGACCTCACGAACCCTGTTCAGTATATTACTACTAAGGATAAATCAAGAGAATATATTAAGGGTCTTCTGGAATGTGCCATTGAGTACAGAAATAAAATGTCCGACCAGAGATACATAGAGATCATCGAGAAGGCAAAGAGTTTCATACAGGATAATTATAAAAATGAAGAGATGTCACTTCAGTATGTGGCATCAAGTGTAAATATAAGTTCGAATCATTTCAGTGCTGTATTCCGCCGTGAGACGGGCGTTACATTTATAGATTATCTGACTGAGGTAAGAATGAATGCGGCGAAGGATCTTCTTCTCTGCACAGCTATGAAGACCTCTGATGTAGGCTATGAAGTGGGATACAGGGATTCACATTATTTCAGTTATATATTCAAGAAGGTTACAGGAATGTCACCTAAGGAGTATAGAAGGACCAGGAAAGAGTCTTGAGCAGAACACGTGTAAAAAAGAGAAAAAGCATACAGACCAAGCTCATGGTATACGTATGGGTATGCGTTATACCGCTGATCATTCTCGTTACATTTGCACTTATACGTATGTATGGATATTACCGGGACTACGACAGGCTCGTAAGGAATATCACCAGTGCAAATGAATATAATATGAGCTTCAAGGAGTCCATGGATGAGACTATGTATCGTATCATCACGGGTTCGGCTAACTGGACTGATCCGGAAGAGAAGCTCATGAGTGATGATCCGAAGGCACTTATCAAGAACGCGACTGAGCATTTTGAGGATCTCAGAAAGAAGACTACCGAGGACAACGTGGAAGCGGATCTGGACCAGCTTCTGAAGCTGCTCAGCATACTTGATGAGCGAGTTGATGATATCCTTAAGAACGTTGAAGAGGGCGGTCATTACGATGAAAATATGGAGCTTCTCGACTTCAACATAAGGACGCTGACTTCGCTGATCCAGGAGGATATTCAGATTTATATCCGTGATGAAGCTACGAACATGGAGCTTCTCCGACGAGAGGTTGCATCAAGTCTTCTTACTACGACCAGGGTTCTTGTTATATCACTTGTTGTTGCGCTTATCATTATTTACGTGCTTTCGAGGAGGCTTTCCAAGAGTATTACGGAGCCCGTTACAGAGCTTGTTGATATGACTGAAAGATTTGCAGGCGGTGATTTCTCCGTTGCATATCATATAGAGAGTCATGATGAAATGGAGGTTCTCGCGAACAGCTTTAACAGCATGGTTAAAGAGATTGAGACCCTCGTAAACGATATACATAAGGAACAGGAAAATGCCCGTGAGGCAGAGCTCAGGCTTCTGCAGGAACAGATCAATCCTCATTTCCTGTACAATACGCTTGATGCCATCATATGGATGACCGAGGCAGGAGAGACCAGAGACGCCATAAGCATGACTCAGGAGCTTTCCAATTTCTTCCGTATATCACTCAGCAAGGGCAAGGGCGAGATTACAATAAAAAATGAAATGGAGCATATCAAGAGTTACCTCGAGATACAGCATTACAGATACAGAGATATCATGGATTATGAGATTGATTTCGATGAAGATATACTGGGATGCTACATCCAGAAGCTTACGCTTCAGCCTATAGTTGAGAATGCGCTGTATCACGGCGTTAAGAATAAGAGGGGCGTGGGACATATAAAGGTAACAGGAAGAGCTGAAGGAGATAACATTGTACTTATTACCGAGGATGACGGAATAGGTATGAAGGAAGAGGAACTCGAAAGACTCAGAAGTCTTATTAAAGGTGATATAGAGGATGATACTCAGGACGGCTTCGGAATGGCAAATGTAGAGAAGCGAATTGAGATGCAGTATGGTCCTGAATATGGAATTACTGTCGAAAGTGAGTATCAGAATGGAACCGTTGTCAGAGTTCTGATACCGAGAGTGGAAAGTGTTGGTCAGGATAGTGATGAAAAGAAAAATTAAAAAAGTCCTAAGTTTTATACTGGGTTTATGCCTTATTCTCCTGGCCGGCTGCGGTTCCGAGAATGAGAACAATGCAGATAATTCTAAGGTTAACAAAGAACCGAATTTGGTTGTAGGATTCTCACAGCTTGGTGCAGAGTCGGACTGGAGGGTCGCAAATACAGAATCGATCAAGACTGTTCTTTCAAGAGAGAACGGTTATGAACTTCTCTTCGATGACGGTCAGCAGAAGCAGGATAAACAGATACTTGCAATGCGAAAATTCATACAGCAGGAGGTTGATTTCATAGTGCTTGCTCCGGTTACAGAAACCGGCTGGGATACAGTTCTTACGGAAGCACGTGACGCCAATATACCTGTCATAGTAGTGGACAGAAAGGTTGATGTAGAGGATGAAAGCCTCTATCTTGCATGGATAGGTTCTGACTTCCGACGTGAAGGTGATGCTGCATGTCAGTGGCTGAGAGAGTTTACGCTCGCGAAAGGTATAGAACCGGAAGAGGTTCATGTTGTTGATATACAGGGAACCATAGGTGCATCAGCCCAGATAGGAAGAACTGATGCTATCGAAGCAGCGTCCCGTGAATACGGATGGAATCTCGTGGCTTCCGAACCGGCAGATTATACTGAGGCAAAGGGCAAGGAGGTTGTTTCAAGACTCCTGTCTGAGCATGAAGAAATAAATGTGCTTTATTGCGAGAACGATAACGAAGCACTCGGAGCTGTCAGAGCCGTTGAGGAAGCAGGTCTTACTGTCGGTACAGATATAGCAAACGGTGAGATTATGATCATTTCATTTGATGCTACTCATACCGGGCTCAGCATGGTCATGGAAGGCAAGATAGCGCTTGATGTTGAGTGTAATCCGCTCCAGGGTCCTGAGATAGACAAGATCATTAAAACAGTGAAGGAAGGCGGTACTGTAGAGAAGAATACCTTCGTAAATGAGAAGATTTTTTCAGTAGATAAAACCGTTACTGAGATAACTCTTGAAGATGAAAAAATCAATGTCAATCTTGTAACAAATCTTCTCCTTGAAGAGAGAGAATATTAAAAAATCAAACTTTTAGTAAATTATCCAACCTTTTTTTGAGGCAGTTATTTCACTTAATAAATTATCATAAAAAGTTAGGGAGATACTCCGTTTTAAATCCCTCCTATGTCTGATATAGTTACACCATCGTAACAGGAAAACTATATCTTTTATAGGAGGGATTAATTCATGAGAAAGATAGGTAAAAAGATCTTAGCTGCTACAGTTGCAGCTACCATGTTACTCGGAGCAGTTGGTTGTGGCGGAGCTAAGGGGGGCGAAGCTACTACAGCAGGCGGAAATGACTCAGGTAAGGAAATCAAGGTTGGTATCATCAACAACGATCCTAACGAGTCCGGTTATCGTACAGCTAATGACAAAGACCTTAAGGCTATGTTCGGCGAAGGCAACACAAATGGTTACAAGGGTGATTTCGCTTACAGCTTAAAGAACGATGAGCAGATAGCAGCAGCACAGAAGTTCATCCAGGACGGTGTTGATTATCTTCTCCTCTCAGCAGCTGATACAGCAGGTTGGGATTCAGTTCTTAAGGATGCTCAGGACGCAGGCGTTCAGGTTATTCTTTTCGACCGTACAATCGATGCAGATCCAAGTCTTTATGCAGCTTCAATTGTTTCAGATATGGACAAGGAAGGCGAGAAGGCAGCTACATGGTTAAAGGATCAGAACCTCGATGAATACAAGATCATTCACCTTCAGGGTGTTATGGGTTCAGCAGCTCAGCAGGGTAGATCAGGTGCTCTTGATCAGATGGCTAAGGATAACGGTTGGACAATCGTTACACAGCAGACAGCTGAGTGGAACGCAGAGAAGGCACAGCAGATCGTTCAGTCAGTTATCGATTCAGGCGACAGCTTCAACGTAATCTATGCTGAGAACGACGATATGGCTAAGGGTGCTGTAGCAGCACTTGACAAGGCTAACATCTCTCACGGTGTTGGTAAGGACGTAGTAGTTATCGGTTTCGACTGCAACAAGTGGGCACTTGAAGAGCTCCTTAAGGGCAACTGGAACTATGATGGTCAGTGTAATCCTTTCCAGGCTAAGTACATCGACGAAGTTATCAAGAAGCTTGAAGCTGGTGAGACACTCACAGAGAAAACTATCATAATGGATGAGAAGGGCTTCGACGCTACAACAATCACACAGGACGACGTAGATAATTACGGAATCTAATAAGTAAAATGTTTTGGGAGCGCGGCATACTGAGCTATGTTGCGCTCCTTTTCTGCCCAAAACCAAGCAAGAATAGGAAGGTGAAACCGTGAAGGAAAACGCTGTACTCGAACTACATAATATACAGAAATCCTTTCCGGGCGTTAAGGCTCTTCAGAATGTAGACTTCACTTTAAGAGAAGGTGAGATACATGCTCTGATGGGTGAAAATGGTGCCGGAAAGTCCACTCTCATAAAGGTTATTACCGGAGTGTATGAGAAGAACGGCGGAGAGATATATCTCAAAGGACACGAGGGAGAAGTAAGCATACATTCTCCTCAGGATGCTCAGAATGCCGGCATCAGTACTGTGTACCAGGAGATAACACTCTGTCCGAATCTTACTGTTGCAGAGAATATGTTTATAGGAAGAACTAAGGGAGCCATTACCAAATGGGGTCAGATGAAGGCTGATGCAGATAAGATACTGCAGAGTCTTGATATCCCTGCCAGGGCATCCCAGCAGTTATCAAGCTGCTCACTTGCAGTTCAGCAGATGGTTGCCATAGCAAGAGCAGTCGATATGGAATGTAAGGTTCTGATACTTGATGAGCCTACATCATCCCTTGATGACAGCGAGGTTCAGAAGCTCTTTGGTCTCATGAGAGATCTTAAGGCAAAGGGTGTTGGTATCATATTCGTAACGCACTTCCTGGATCAGGTTTATGAAGTATGTGACAGGATTACAGTTCTTCGAGATGGCAAGCTTGTTGGTGAGTACGAGATAGAGAAACTTCCAAGAGTTGAACTCGTATCAAAGATGCTCGGTAAGGAACTTGATGATCTTTCAGATATCAAGGGAGAGGCAAAGGAATACAGCGGTGAGAAGTCAGATACTCCTGTATTTGAAGCAACAGGCCTCCAGAGTGATGCCGGCATCAGTCCATTTGACTTCTATATCAATAAGGGTGAAGTAAATGGATTCACAGGTCTTCTCGGTTCCGGACGTAGTGAATGCGTTAGAGCGATATTCGGTGCTGACAGAGTTATAGCCGGATCGGTAAAGAAGGACGGAAAGCCTATCAAGATCAGCAAGCCGATAGATGCAATGAAGAATGGTATCGCATACCTTCCTGAAGACAGAAAGGTTGACGGTATAGTCGGTGACCTTTCAGTAAGAGAGAATATCATCCTTGCTTCCCAGGTTCTCAGAGGATTCTTCAAGCCTTATTCAAAGGCTGAGACATATAAGATAGCAGATGAATACATCAAGCTTCTTGATATCAAGACAGCTTCCGCAGATACACCGATCAAATCACTTTCCGGTGGTAATCAGCAGAAGGTTATACTTGCAAGATGGCTTCTGATGCATCCTGAGTATCTTATACTTGATGAACCAACACGTGGTATAGACGTAGGAACCAAGGTTGACATACAGAAGCTTGTGCTGAAGCTTGCAGGCGAAGGCATGAGTATAACATTCATCTCATCCGAAACGGACGAGATGCTCAGAACCTGTTCAAGACTTGTAGTCATGAGAGACAGGAAGATGGTCGGCGAGCTTACCGGTGAACAGCTCACACAGAGTGGAATCATGCAGACTATAGCCGGACACAAAGAAGAAGAGAATGGAGGAGAAGAGTAATGGGCAAAAAGAAGATTGCTTTCAATAAACAGCTGCTTATACCACTTGCAGCACTTGCGGCTCTCGCTCTCTTTAATCTTATCAAGGATCCATCCTTCTTCAAGATTACTATGGGAACGAACAGCCTCGGCGATCCGGTACTTAACGGATATCTCATAACAATACTTGACTACGGCTCAGAGCTTGCAATACTTGCCATAGGTATGACACTCGTAACCGCAGCTTCAGGCGGACAGGACATAAGCGTCGGCGCCGCTATAGCTATAGCGGGCAGCGTTATTCTCCGTGTTCTCTGCGGTACTGATTCAAGACCTGATACACTCAAGGCACCTATCATAGTTGCATTCCTCGTAGCATGCGTAGTAGCAATGCTCTTCGGTGCATTTAACGGTATACTCGTAGCATATTTCAAGATACAGCCTATGGTTGCCACCCTGATTCTCTTCACGGCCGGCAGATCCATAGCAGCATGGATCAATAACAACGAGCTTCCTATAGTAAGTGATCAGAAGTTCACATACTTCGGTGGTTATATACCTGGTATCCCGATTCCGACACCTTTCTTCATAGCCGTTATCTGCGTGGTTATCATCATGCTGGTTCTGAAGTTTACGACCCTCGGTCTTTACACACAGTCAGTTGGTATCAACGGAAGTTCTTCAAGACTTAACGGTATCAATCCTGAATTTGTAAAATTCATTACATTTGTTATCCTCGGTCTCTGCGTAGCAGTTGCAGGACTTATCAAGGTAAGCCGCCTTTCAACTATCAACTATTCAGTTATCGCAAAAGATATAGAAATGGATGCAATCCTTGCAGTAGCACTTGGTGGAAATGCACTGAGCGGCGGTAAATTCAATATGACAGCTTCTATACTCGGAGCTTACGTTATCCAGTTCCTGACAACAACACTCTATAAGATGAACGTTAATTCAGACGCTCTTTCAGCTTACAAGGCTGTAGTTGTTATCATACTGGTTGTACTCAGTACTCCGGTAGTTCGTAAGAAGCTTGGCGCTATATGGGCTAAGATAGCTCCTAAGAAGGAGGTGGCTTAGTTATGGAAAACAAGAAAAAGGGATTCTCCGGAATTGTAAATGACTGGTTTGTAAGAACAAGTAACACTAACCTTCTTCTTACTATAACGATAGTAGTTTTCTTCCTGATGTATATCGCCGCTATCATATTCCAGGGCGAAGGCTTCCTGAAGCCTCAGACCTTCTTTAACATTTTAAATGCAAATGCATCGCTCATCATAACATCAGTCGGCATGAGTATAGTCATGATCTGTGGGGGAATTGATATATCAGTCGGTGGTGTGGTTGCACTTGTCAGCATGAGCTGTGCAGTATACCTTGACAGAGATGTTCTTACTCCTGAGAAATATTCCGAACCTGGAAGTGTAGCAATGGCATTCTTCCTTGCACTCGGAATCGGCGTTGCATTCGGACTGGTTCAGGGCTTCCTTGTAGCATACCTTGACATTCAGCCATTCATAGTAACGCTCGCAGGAATGTTCTTTGCGAGAGGTATGACGACCATAGTTCATACTGCACCTTTCAACGTACAGAATGAAGCTTTCGTAGCACTTAAGGATACAAGAGTAAATGTACCGGGATTCGGTTCAGTGAATAAGCTCGGTAACTACGTAAATGCTTATGTTGAGATCGGTGTTATAGTAGCAATACTTATAGTTATAGTATTCTTCGTAGTCCTGAGATGGACCAAGCTTGGAAGAAGCTTCTATGCAGTAGGCGGAAATGCACAGAGCGCACTTATGCTCGGTATTAATGTTAAGCTTACTAAGTTCCTCTCACACCTTATATGCGGAACACTTGCAGGTATTGGAGGATTTGTATACTTCATGCACGTTGGTTCCGGTTCGGCAACCCATGCAAGTGGTATGGAGATGAACGCCATCGCGTCATCCATCATAGGTGGAACGATGCTTACAGGTGGTGTTGGTAATATAATCGGAACTCTGTTCGGTGTTCTTTCACTTTCAACCATACAGAATATAGTTGCATCAGCAGGACTTGGCGACGCTTGGTGGACAGGAATCACAATAGCAGCAATGCTCTGTATCTTCCTTATCATCCAGAGTGTTGTTATAGCAAGAAAGAACAAAATAGTTTCTAAGTAGTTCTTTGTAAGGAGGAAATTATAAATGAGTAATACAGCGATGGGCAATATGCCCGTGGTTAAGATGGGTATCGTTGCAGTAAGCCGCGACTGTTTCCCTATGTCACTTTCAATAGAGAGAAGAAAGGCAGTTGTTAAAGAGTATACTGCAAAATACGGCGATATATATGAATGTGAAACAACAGTTGAAAATGAAGTAGATATGAGAAAGGCTCTCGCAGAGGTTAAGGCTGCAGGCTGTAATGCACTTGTAGTATTTCTCGGAAACTTCGGACCTGAAAGCAGTGAGATACTTCTTGTTAAGGAATTCGATGGTCCATGTATGGTTGCAGCCGCTGCAGAAGAAGCTGCCGGAAGACTCTGTGATGACAGAGGTGATGCATACTGCGGTATGCTGAATGCAAGCTACAATCTCTATCTTCGTAACCTTAAGGCTTATATCCCTGAGTATCCGGTTGGTGATGCTGGAGAAGTAGCTGACATGATGCATGACTTTGAGACTGTCGCAAGAGTAAGGATAGCTCTTTCAGATCTCAAGATCATTTCATTTGGACCTCGTCCACAGGATTTCCTTGCATGTAATGCTCCTATCAAGCAGCTTTACAATATGGGAATCGAGATAGAAGAGAATTCAGAGCTTGACCTTTTCGAAGCATTTAATAATCATGCAGATGATCCACGTATAGCAGACGTAGTTAAGGACATGGAAGGAGAACTCGGCGCAGGTAACAAGAAGCCTGAGGTTCTCGCAAAGCTTGCTCAGTATGAGCTCACACTTCTTGACTGGGTAGAGGCTCATAAGGGAAGCAGAAGCTATACCATAATCGCAGGAAAGTGCTGGCCTGCATTCCAGACACAGTTCAAATTCGTACCTTGCTATGTAAACAGCCGTCTCGCAAGCCGTGGCATACCTGTTTCATGTGAGGTTGATATTTATGGTGCGCTTTCAGAGTACATAGGTCAGCTCGTAAGCCAGGATGCAGTTACACTTCTTGACATAAACAATTCAGTTCCTCGTGATATGTATGAAGAGGAGATCAAGGGCAAATTTGATTATCCATATGATATCAAGGATACATTCATGGGCTTCCATTGTGGTAATACATGTACTACAAAGCTCAGCTTCCATGAGATGAAATATCAGAAGATCATGGCTCGTACACTTCCTATAGAGGTTACAAATGGAACGCTCGAGGGTGATCTCATTCCTGGACATGCAACAGTTTACAGACTTCAGAGTACATCTGATGCCAAGCTTCGTGCTTACGTTGCAGAAGGTGAGATTCTTCCTGTTGCTACCAAGTCATTTGGCTCAATAGGTATCTTCGCAATTCCTGAGATGGGACGTTTCTACAGACATGTTCTCATCGAGAAGAATTATCCTCATCATGCAGCTATAACCTTCCATCACAATGGAAGACTTCTCTACGAAGTATTCAAGTTCATCGGGGTTGAGCTTGATGAGATCAATTACAACCAGCCAAAGGGTGTAAGATATCCGTCAGAGAATCCATTTGTATAAAGTTGTAAATTGCTTTGATCAGTTAAAAATGATCACAAAAAAGACCTAATATATAAGATTCCCCTTAGGTGGATCATGGAACGCTTCATGACCCGGCTAAGGGGAATCTTTGCTTTGTGTAGTAGGCAGGCTATGTTATAATAAATATATTATTCGTTTGATATTTTGGGGGATGATTATGCGAAGGTACAGTGTGTTTTTTGCAACGTTTGGTCTGATATGGGGATTGGTTATTCTTTTTACGGGATTTTTCTTTTTTCTTTCCTGGGTGGCATTCGGTTTTGATGTTACCGGTCTGAAGATAGCTATACTCCTGGACATTACATTTATCATTGCCCTTGTAATCTTTATGACATGGATGAATAAAGAAAAGAAGAATCCTATGTCGAGGCTGGACTCCGAAATGATGGCGGAAATGAGGAAGAACGGGGTGTCCGACCATTTCTTTGAGATAGCTGCTCAGGGAGTCAGAATGTATGATGGGGAGCCGGGAAATTTCGTGTATTATAAGAACTTTCTGATATACGGCGCAGAGGCATATCTTCAGAGGGAACAATATGATAAGGCTTTGGAATATCTTGGAATGGTTAACGTGAATCAGCTGAAAGCCAGGGATATGAAGTTCTTTGATTACGGATACGGGCTTGCTGCATATTATGAAGTTATGATGACCTATTGTGAGATGACCAAAGACAGGGTCAGGGCAGAGAATGTTATGAATGATGCAAAGCCGGTTCTTGACAGCCTGTATGGCAAAGACCATGCTGTGAACATGCTGATAGATAATGTCTATTATGAATACTCATATCTGAACCAGGATTACATGCTTGCAAAACAGCATGCTGAAAATATAGTGAACAATCCATTTCACCATAAGCATAAGATGGCTGTCGGACAGCTCTGTCTGGCCATGGTATATAACAAGCTGGGTGATGAGGTGAGGAAGGCGTACTTTCTTGATGAAGCAAGTAAGCTGGCAGCCACATCAGGAAATCCTATATCCGCTCAGTCACTGGAACTGACACAGAAGCGTATGGCAAGAAATGATTGAAAATGTAATAATAATTAGGGTGTTGTTGTCTATGATGTCAGTGACAGAAAGTGCGAAGTTTATAACGACGTCGCAAATGAACATTTGCTCATTACGTGCTAGATATAATGCTATAAAAATGTTATACTTCCATACATAAGGGGCATGGGGGTGAACTATATGATAGGACGGAATAATTCAAGGAAAGATCAGGAGTTTGAAGCACTTATCGCAAGACAGAATGCTAAACTCGAAGAACTCCAAAAAAAACTTTCTGACTGCGAAGCTGAGATGGAGGCTATTAATGCTGCGGCTCATCTCGGTATATGGAAATGCTTCTACAATGAGGACGGCAGCAGGGCAGATGTTCTCTTTACAGATGAATTCAGAAGGATGCTCGGATACAGGAAAGAGGACTTTCCTAATACTCATGAGGCTCTTGGAAAGATAATCCATCCGGAGGATGCTGAGGAAGCATACAAGCTGGTTTCTGCTGTTGAGAAGGATAAGACAGGTCATACAAAGTATGATACTGAATACCGTCTCAAAACAAAAAGCGGTGAGTACAGATGGTACCATGCCATAGGTGAAGTTCTTCGATATCCGGACGGGAAGCCTAAGGAATTCATCGGTACATTTACTGATATAGATGATATAAAGAAGACTGAGGAAGAGTTTTTACATGACAGCAGACGCCGTCAGGCGGTCGATCTTATGATGCTTGAAGGCAGCTGGAGTATGGATCTTTCCAAGTACGCCATAGATGATCCTAAATCCCCTATGGTTTATTCCGACCAGTTCAAGAAGATACTTGGATTTGCTCCTAATTCTTCCGAATTCCCGGATATCATGGGAACATGGATCACGAGGATTCATCCTGACGATGTCAAGGTTGCTTCAAACGCTATGGCAAGGCAGCTTTCCGACCCTACCGGAAGTACTGTGTTTGATATGGAATACAGGATCAAACATAAGAACGGTGAATATGTTTGGGTACGAGCTTCAAGTTATGTAGTGTGGTCGGATGACAAAGTTCCTCTCATGGCAGCGGGAACTATACTTGATATCACTGATCAGAAGAAGAATAAGGTCCGCTTCGAAGAAGAGATGGAACCGAATATAGAATCACTCAGAAACGGAATCGCTGAGATCGCCGAAAATGTAGAGAAGGCAACCAATCAGATGCAGGATGTTATGCAGAGACAGAAAGAGGTCAGCGACGCTGCGTCAGAGATTGAAAGTGCAGTAACGGCTTCCATGGAGATCATAGGAAGCATTCAGAATATTGCCAATCAGACGAATCTGCTTTCCCTGAATGCATCTATAGAAGCTGCAAGAGCAGGTGATTCCGGACGAGGCTTCGCCGTGGTTGCAAGTGAAGTTCAGAACCTTTCGAACTCCACAAAGGATACAACCCGACATATTTCTGAGAAGCTTACAAATGTTAACAGTTCGGTTCAGGGTATTCTTTCCAAGATCAAGATAATCACCGAAAGAATCTCCGACGAGAATGAAGAAATGGAAACCATCAATGCTACTGTTGAGGAACTGCATGTTGCTGCAAATGAGATAGCACAGATGGCTGAAACACTGTATAAATAACTGAGACGGGGAGTCACCTGTACCGTGATGTACGGGTGGCTCTCATTCTTACAAAACAAGGGACTGAAAGATGAATTTTTTCAATGTACTTAAAATTATATTTTCCGTTGTGGCATGGATCGGACTTATATGTTTCTGGGTAAATGTAGTCCGCATGGTTTTCTATGAGGTAAAGAAGAAGAAAAAGAGAGCAAAGAGATGCGCGATTCTTGCTGCAATGGGCGGCGCCATGTGCATGATCGGATTCTTCGGGAGTTTTGTAACTGCGGTAAAACAGTATAGGTTTAACTTTGATAATCTCGATACATTTACCGTTTCATCCGATGATCTTTCAGATGGAGTATGGAATAACGATATAAGCAATCAGGCCGACGGACAGAATCTTTCGCCTGAGCTTCACTGGGATCCGGTACCGGGTGCAGACCGCTACTGTATCATCATGATCGATGAAACTGCCGATAACTGGATGCACTGGTTCCTTACGGATTATACGGAAACAAGTATAGAGAAGGGTAAGGGCGGTGACATGTATGTAGGACCGTATCCTCCATCCGGAACTCATACATATACAGTTTATGTTTTTGCTCTGAAAAATGAGTCCTACAGTGTTTCGGGAGCTGTTTTCGATGCCGCCGGTAATGATATAAAAAAGATAGCTGAGTCACTGAATGACTCACCGTATTCAGATTACAACAATCTGATAAGTTACGGAAAGATATCCGGAACATATACCAGCAGGGCCGGTGAAGAAGGCAGTAAGAAAGACGGAAATGAATCGGGCGGCAATGCAACGGCGGATGATCCTGAAGAGGCTGAGCTCACTGATCTGACACAGGAAAGAGATAAAGAACTGGATACAGTGAAGGGAATGCTTCTCTATGAAGGCATATATGGTTCCAAGGGTGAAAAGAAGGTAACCGAGTATATGACTGATCTTCTTAAAGCTGATCCTGACCGCGCTGACAGGTGGGCGAAGATCATGAAGCGCTGGGATGTTCTCAGAAATGAAACGGAAGTGAACAAGGATGTTCTGCCGGATGGTCTTACGGATACTGACGAGCTCTGTATAGTCTGTCTCGGCTTCATGCTGAACCAGGACGGTTCCATGAGACCTGAGCTTATCCAGAGACTTACGGTCGCAAAGAACAGTGCTGAAAAATATCCAAATGCATATATAGTCTGCACCGGAGGCGGAACTGCACCGGGAAAACCTGGAGTCACCGAAGCGGGTCAGATGGCTGACTGGCTCGAAGCGCAGGGTATAGACAGAAGCCGTATCATAGTTGAGGACAGATCCACGACTACAAGTCAGAATGCGATATACACACTGGATATTCTCATGAAGGACTATCCGCAGGTTAAGGAAATAGCTATAACCACAGGTAATTATCATGTGACCACGGGCATGCTTGTCTTCGATGCAGAGGCGATGCTCCGCGGCAGCGACATACATGTTGTTTCAAATGCCGGATGCTATATAAGAGATAATGATCTGTCCGATGAATTCCAGGCAGGTGCACTCATAGAGCTTGCCGGTGATTATCAGACGGCTATAGCACTGTACAACGGATGGTTTGACTACAGCCAGGTTACTCCGCCTGAAGAGGAGTAAAGGGGGAAATGTATGTATATAGGTATTGATCTCGGCACATCAAGTGTCAAGCTTCTGCTTATGGGGAATGACGGAAAAGTTGTGGGAACCCACAGTGAGGAATATCCGCTCTCTTTTCCAAATCCGGGATGGTCTGAACAGAATCCTGAGGACTGGTATGACAAGACTGTAACGGGTATCGGGAAGCTTCTTCAAAAAACAGGAACATCCATTGATGATATAGACGGAATGGGTGCAGGCGGTCAGATGCATGGCCTTGTTCTCCTCGACCGCGAGGACAGAGTTATAAGACCTGCCATACTTTGGAATGACGGCAGAACCACCGAAGAAGTAGAATATCTTAATGAGACCATAGGCAAGGATAAGCTTACTGAATATACGGGGAATATAGCATTCGCAGGATTTACTGTGCCGAAGATACTCTGGGTTAAAAAGAATGAACCGGAGAATTTCGCAAGAATTTCGAAGATCATGCTTCCGAAGGATTACCTTGTTTACAGGCTTTCGGGTGCATTTACTACTGATTATTCAGATGCCTCAGGAATGCTCCTTCTTGATGTAAAGAATAAGAAATGGAGTCCGGAGATGCTTGAGATATGCGGCATCACAGAGGATATGCTGCCGGCACTCCACGAAAGCTACGATGTGGTTGGTGAGCTGATAGGTGATGTGGCTGCCGGGATGGCACCTGAAGGGATAGGTGTAAACAGTGACAGGCATATCAGGATTGTAGCAGGCGCAGGCGACAATGCGGCAGCGGCAGTCGGCACTGGTGCAGTCGGACCGGGACGCTGCAACATATCCATAGGAACCTCGGGAACAATATTCATTACCTCGGATAAGTATGTTGTTGATTCAAGAAACAGCCTTCATGCTTTTGCACATGCAGACGGAGGATTCCATCTTATGGGCTGCATGCTTTCTGCAGCATCCTGCAACAAATGGTTCATGGACGAAGTGCTTCAGGACAAAGATTACAGCGGTCTTCAGAATAAGATATGTGATATGGATTCTGTTTCAAAGAAAGGCTTTGGAAAGCTTGGTAATAACAGAGTATTCTTCCTGCCGTATCTTATGGGTGAGAGAAGCCCGCACAATGATCCTGATGTAAGGGCGATGTTCTACGGTATGAGCCTTGATACAAAGAGAGAGGATATGTATCAGGCAGTACTCGAGGGAGTGGCCTACGGACTTCGTGACAGTCTCGAGGTTGCAAGAAGCATGGGACTCGATATAAGCAGTGCAACTATCTGCGGCGGTGGTGCAAGGAGTAAGCTATGGCTTACAATACTTGCAAATGTACTGAAACTCAGGCTGGACATCCCTGTGACAGAGGAAGGGCCGTCCATGGGCGGGGCTATGCTTTCCGCCGTGGGGTGCGGTACATTTCCGGATATAATCACCGCAGGTGATTCCGTAAGGAGTGTTGAATACAGCATGGAACCTGATGAGGAACTCATGGCAAGATACGAGGACGGATATGCGAGATTCAGGAAGCTGTATCCTGCAATATCAGGGCTTGGTATGTAAGACTGCAGGTTTACGTAACTAATAATTGTTTTGAATGGAGTATTGTGATAAAATTTTATGTTAGGGTGATGGAACGGCGAACGTTACATTTCCAAATGAATTTAGTTAGGCAGTTCATACTGCCGGAGCCGGAGGAGATATGAAGAACGTAGAGGATTATATTACAACTATTCCGGATTTTCCGGAACCTGGAATAATGTTCAGGGATATAACAAGTGTACTCAGCGATTCAGAGGGTCTCAGACTCTCCATAGATGAGATGACTAAGTTACTTGATGGCGTTGATTATGATGTTATAGCAGGAACAGAGTCAAGAGGCTTCGTGTTCGGTACACCTATAGCTTATAATCAGAACAAGCCTTTCATACTTGTAAGAAAGAAGGGCAAGCTTCCAAGAGAAACTGTGTCTGCTACTTATGATCTTGAATATGGCACAGCTACTATTGAGATGCATAAGGACAGCATTAAGCCGGGACAGAAGGTAGTTCTTGTTGATGACCTTCTTGCTACAGGCGGAACTATGGAAGCAGCTGCCAAGCTTGTCGAGTCACTTGGCGGAGAGGTTGTTAAGATGATATTCCTTCTTGAACTCCAGGGGCTCAAGGGAAGAGAAAGACTCAGTAAGTACAGTGTTGACTCTGTTGTTCAGTACGAAGGTGCATAAAGAGGACGTGCGTAAGACATGCAGGAAATAGAAGAAGCTAAAAAATCTGATCATGCTCTGGATACCCCGGCAGATTTTACTCCGCCTGAGGAGCTTTATAAAAGGCTCATAGAGCAGATAAAGAAATACCATCCGTCGGATGATTTCTCGCTTATCGAGAAGGCATATAAGGTTGCTGATAAGGCTCACGAAGGACAGTGCAGAAAGTCCGGAGAGCCGTACATCATGCATCCTATTTGCGTTGCCATTATTCTGGCAGAGCTTGAAATGGATAAGGAGACCATCATAGCAGGACTCCTGCATGACGTTATAGAAGATACAGCTGTAACCAAGGAAGAACTTGCAAAGGAATTCTCTCCTGAAGTTGCTGAGCTTGTTGACGGCGTTACAAAACTGACCCAGTTGAATCTGTCACAGGACAAGATTGAGATTCAGGCAGAGAACCTTCGTAAGATGTTCCTTGCCATGGCGAAGGATATAAGAGTCATAATCATCAAGCTTGCCGACAGACTGCATAACCTCAGGACACTTCAGTACCAGTCTCCTGCAAAGCAGAAGGAGAAGGCACGCGAGACTATGGATATATATGCGCCTATAGCACACAGGCTCGGTATATCCAAGATCAAGGTAGAGCTGGATGAGATCTGCATGCAGTATCTCTATCATGATGTTTATTTTGATCTTAAGCGTCAGATAGACGAAAGCCTTTCAGAGAGAGAGGATTTCATAAATGAAATGGTTTCCGAGGTTAAGGAATATATCAAGGAAGCAGGCATTAAGGCTGAGATAGACGGCCGTGTTAAGCATATCTTCAGTATCTATAAGAAGATGGTGACCCAGAATAAGACTCTGGATCAGATATATGATATATTTGCGCTCCGTGTAAAGGTTGATACCGTGCGTGACTGTTACGCTGCACTCGGTATCATTCATGAGAAATATAAGCCTATTCCGGGACGTTTCAAAGATTATATAGCCATGCCAAAGGCTAATATGTATCAGTCACTTCATACAACGCTGATCGGTCACGAGGGCCGTCCGTTTGAGATTCAGATCAGAACCTATGAGATGCACAGGACTGCTGAATACGGTATCGCTGCACACTGGAAGTACAAAGAGGGCGGCGGTAAGGTCAGCAAAGAAGAAGAGAAAATGAACTGGCTCAAGGAGATTCTTGAGTGGCAGACAGAGACTGATGATAACAAGGAATTCATGAGCACCATCAAGACAGACCTTGACCTCTTCCAGGATCAGGTTTATGTCTTCACCCCTGCCGGAGATGTCAAGACACTTCCGAAGGGTTCGATAACCATAGACTTTGCCTACGCCATCCATAGTGCTGTCGGTAATACCATGGTAGGTGCAAGGATAAATGGAAGGCAGGTTCCTATAGAGACCAAGCTTTCAAGTGGTGACAGAGTAGAGATACTTACATCACAGAACGGTCACGGACCATCACTTGACTGGCTGAAGATCGTAAAGAGCGCACAGGCGAAGAATAAGATCAATCAATGGTTCAAGCAGGAGCACCGTGCCGATAACATAGTAAAGGGCAGGAATGCATTTGAAGCATATTGCAAGGCAAAGGGTATAAGTGTTCAGGATCTTCTTAAACCTGAACTTATGGAAAAGGCTCTTAAGAGATACAATTATCAGGACTGGGATTCTCTTATGGCTGCCATAGGACATGGCGGTATCAAGGAAGGCCAGATCATAAACAGACTTCTGGACGATCTTGAAAGAGAGAAGGAACAGAACAGAACAGATGCAGATATCATGGGCGACTTCAAGGAAGGCGGCCGCCTTGAGAGAAAGGTTGATGCACCTAAGGGCGGCATCAAGGTCAAGGGCATAGATGATGTAGCTGTAAGATTCTCTAAATGCTGTTCGCCTGTTCCGGGTGATGAGATAGTCGGCTTCATAACAAGAGGACGTGGTGTATCAATACACAGAACTGACTGTGTCAATGTCCTTTCCATGGATGAGGCAAGCCGTTCACGACTTATAGATGCTGAATGGGTTGAGACAGATGGTGAAGGCAGCGAAGAATACGCAACAGATATCAATATATATACAACCGGTGAACAGGGCATAATCTATGAAGTGTCCAAGATATTCACCGAAGCTAAAATAACCATCATAGGAATGAATGTACGTACCACCAAGCAGGGAAGGATGACCATATCCATGCAGTTTGGTATCAAGTCCAAGGACCAGCTCCGTCATATGATCGCTAAGGTACGTAATATAGATGGCGTTATCGAGATAGAAAGGACTCAGGGTTAATATATGAACCTTATAGTAGTTAAAAATGTGCTTGGTTCTCTTGGAACCAACTGCTATACCGTTGTGAATACTGATACGAGAGAAGCGGTCATAATCGACCCGGCGGCCAACGCTTCATTTCTCATTCAGATGATTAAGAATCAGAATTACAAGCCGGTGGCATTTCTGCTTACGCATGCTCATTATGATCATATAGCAGCTGTAAATGGACTGAAGGATGCATTCCCTGATGTTCCGGTAGTTATCGGCGAGAATGATGATGAGCTTCTCGGAAACTGTGCTGCCAACCTTTCAGCGATGTTCGGTGATGAGCCGGTATTCGTAAAGTCAGATAAGACTGTGAAGGATGGCGAGGTTCTTGATATGCTCGGAACAAAGCTGACTATTATAGAAGTTCCCGGACATACGAAGGGCGGAGTATGTTATTACTTCGAGGCAGAAGGACTTCTCTTTGACGGAGATACCCTTTTTGCAGGAAGTATAGGAAGATCTGATTTTCCTACAGGTGACGGGGAACTGCTCCTTAAATCAATAAGTGAGAAGCTTCTCACACTTCCTGAGGAAACTAAGCTCTATCCCGGACATAACCAGACATCAACCATAGGACGTGAGAAAAAGACCAACATGTTTTTCGTGTAGTTTATTTTTCGTATAGTATGTTTTTCATCAGAAAAGGAGGTTCGCCATGGTACTTCTTGTTCAGTCAAAGGATTTATACGAAAATGACCTGAGAGCTATGATGCAGGCTTTCTTCCCTGAAGAAAAGCAGCAGACTATGAGACCGGAGGAAGTTGCCGGACTCGACAGAAAACTTTATAAGGAATTTACATTTATACTTACTGCCCTGTTCAGGGGTAGAGAAGTATGCCTAAAAATAGAAGAGCACGGAAGGGTGCTCTTTTCTGCTTATATATATGGTGATTACGAAGACAGGCAGAGCTTCCGCAACAGACTTAAGCTTGGATCCTACAGGCTGCTTTCTGAATACAGCGGAAGGACCCTTCCGTGGGGAAGCCTTACCGGCATGAGGCCGACGAAGATAGCTACTGCCAAAAGGAAAGAAGGACTTATAGACGAAGCTATAGAAGAATTCTACATGCATACCTATGACTGTTCCAAGGAGAAGGCAAGGCTCGCGACGACAGTTTCAAAGCATGAGCAGTCCATTCTCGCAGAATATGATCCGGAGAAGGATTATGCGCTTTACGTGGGCATTCCATTTTGCCCTACAAGATGCGTGTACTGTTCCTTTGCAGCTTATCCTATAGAAAGATTCGAATCGAAGGTTCCGGAGTATATAGATGCTCTTATAACAGAGCTTCAGAATATTGCGCTTATGTGTGCAAGCAGACATCTGAAGGTTATATATATCGGTGGCGGTACACCGACATCGCTGTCTGCACGTGAGCTTGAGAGGCTATTGACAGCCATAGAGGATAATTTTGATTTTTCATACCTTATGGAATATACGGTTGAAGCAGGAAGACCTGACAGTATCACAGGTGACAAGCTCGCAGCCATGAAGAAGCATGGGGTGACGAGGATAAGCATAAATCCTCAGACACTGAACAACGGAACGCTTCGGAAGATAGGCAGGAAGCATACGGTTGCTCAGTTCGAGCATGCTTATGATATAGCCAGAAAGGGCGGTTTCGATAACATCAATATGGATCTTATCGCAGGACTTCCGGGAGAAGGCGTGGCTGAATTCCGGAGGAGTATAGAAGGAGTTATAGAGATGGCTCCGGAGAGCATTACTCTTCACAGTCTTGCTATGAAGAGAGCGGCAGAACTTTCAAGTGTCGACAGTGAGGCGGCGAAGGCGCTCCGTGAAGAGAGAAGTAATGAGACTGAAGAAAGCCTCAGTCTGGCCAGAGAGCTTCTGGAGAAAAATGGATATGCTCCATATTACCTGTACAGACAAAGAAATATAGCGGGAAATCTTGAAAATGTAGGTTACTCGAAGTCGGGACGTGAATGTATATACAACGTTCTGATCATAGAAGAGAAGATCGATACACTTGCAGCGGGAGCAGGTGCGGTAACGAGGATAGTGCATCCCGGCGATACGACCGTTGACAGAGTTGCAAATGTAAAGGATGTAGATGAGTATATACAGAAGCTAGAGAAAATGATAGATAAGAAGAGAACTGCGTTCTATGTGGATTAAATACACGTGAGACAAATGATGAGTTCAAAAAAATGGCACCCGTGGGTGCCATTTTTTAAGTATAGGGTTTCTGTTCAGTCCGTGTTTAGCACGGCACATTTCAAGCGATTTAGTAGTTCTCGCTTCTAACCTCGAAGAAGCTCTGTGGATGAGCACATACAGGACACATACCCGGAGCCTTGGTTCCGACTACTACATGTCCGCAGTTGCGGCATTCCCAAACCTTAACTTCACTCTTCTCAAATACTTCCTGCATCTCAACATTCTTAAGAAGTGCACGATAACGCTCTTCATGAAGCTTCTCGATAGCAGCTACCATACGGAATTTTGCAGCGAGAGCCTTGAAGCCTTCTTCTTCAGCTGTCTTAGCGAAATCCTCATACATATCAGTCCATTCATAATTCTCACCATCTGCAGCGGCAGCAAGGTTAGCCTTGGTATCGCCTATACCTTCAAGCTCCTTGAACCACATCTTTGCATGTTCCTTCTCATTGTCTGCTGTGTGAAGGAATATAGCAGCTATCTGCTCGAAGCCTTCCTTCTTTGCAACTGAAGCAAAGTAAGTATATTTGTTCCTAGCCTGTGATTCGCCTGCAAATGCAGCCTGTAAATTCTTTTCTGTCTGTGTTCCTGCGTATTTGTTTGCCATAATGTTGTAACCTCCCATTTTGTTCTTTTCAGAGCGCCCTTTAAGGCGTCCTTTATTACTGTATGTTTAGGATTATAACATACATTACATTTAATTGAAAACAAAACATACTTAATAGAAAACTAAACAGACGGAACTTGTTTATAGTTGGTGGGCGTAGTATAATTGCACACGAGGTTAATTAAAGTTTTTTTATGTGGTGAATGCTCGCCAGAGCTTCATAGGGAGATATTATTATGAAGAAGACCGGGGACAGCACAAATGCACACTCATCCTTTCAATCATGCTTTTATCTTCGGTTGGTGCTGCTTACGTTATAGGTAAGAGAAAGAAGATGAACGAGGAGTAATACATCGTCGTAATGGAAGATATTCAGAAGAGTTTATTAAAAGCAAAAGCTGTATGCGAAAAATATGAGAAGTACATGAAAGACCGCGACCCGGGGGATTTCTTTTATTCCTTCTGTTCAGAAGTCATAAACATGGGCTTCCTTATTGCGGCCTGCGATGGTTATGTGGATGGCTATGAGATTACATTAATCAACCAGACATTTAACCTGCTTCTTGATTATCCTATGCTTGCAAGGAATTATGGACTTGATTATCTGTCAGAGGACAGTTTTCTCCAGAAGGTCCCGCCGAGCATTCAGGAAGTCGCAAGACTTGAAAAGGCTGAATATATGGGCGCCAAATGCTTCCTTTCTGACACGAGGACGCTTTACAATGTCTTCAAGCAGTTTGGCGGGATGATCATTAACTGTAACGGCGCCAGACTTAAGTTCGAAGTGATGCTTCTTAACTTTTTCACAAATGTATCGCTCGAGTATATCTTCTCTGTAGAAGAGAGAGATGAGTTGCTTGAGAACATGGTTGAAAGTAAGAAGGGCGGATATTTCAGAACACCTCAGGAGAGTGTTGCTGCAGGAAGAGTGCCTGTGACAGGCGAACAGACTTCAGGCAATGTGCAGCCTGCTGCTCCTTCATCTGAAAAGGTTGATTTCCAGAGAGGATCACTTTCAGTCGGAGCTATGGCTATGTCAGATCAGGATCTCGATACAGCAAGACGTGATGCCGGAGATGATGTCACAAGAGAATCTCTTACAAAGAGTGTCATAGAACACAGAGAGACCATGCGCGAGCAGAGCAACATGGCCGGTAAAAAGGAGATTGAAGAACTGCTCAGCAGGATAGATGAACTGATTGGTCTTGGATGTGTTAAGAAGGAAATCCATGATATGGTCAACCTTCTTATGGTTCAGCGTATAAGAGAAAGAAAAGGCCTTAAGGCTGCAACTGTTTCAAGGCATCTCGTATTTACGGGGAATCCGGGAACAGGTAAAACTACCATAGCCAGAATCCTTGCGAAGATATATAAGAGCATGGGAATTCTGAAGACAGGACAGCTCATAGAGACAGACCGTTCCGGACTCGTTGCCGGATATATGGGTCAGACTGCAGAGAAGGTCAGAGAAGTAGCTGAGAAAGCTATGGGAGGTATACTCTTCATAGATGAAGCTTATACTCTTGTATATGATAATGAAGGCGACTTCGGACAGGAAGCAGTAGATACTCTTCTCAAGATTATGGAGGACAGACGTGACGAACTTATAGTCATAGTTGCAGGTTATCCGGATCTTATGGAGAAGTTCCTTGATTCCAACCCGGGACTTCGTTCAAGGTTTAACAAATACATACATTTCGAAGATTATTCGGATGAAGAACTGCTTTCGATATTTAAGACATATGTCGACGAGCAGGATTACACCCTTGAGGAAGGCATAGATGAAAATGTACTTTCAGCTATAGCAGCCATAAGAGAAAAGGCCGGAGAAAACTTCGGTAATGCAAGAGAGATAAGGAATTTCTTTGAGAAGGTCATAAGCAGACAGGCAAATCGTATCATGGAGATTTCTGCTGATGAACTGTATAAGGATGAAGGCTTACTGACAACTATCACAGCAGACGATCTGAATGTAATGTAGGATGTCTCGCGGCTTGCGTGCTGCGCATGTCGTATATGAATTTTCATTCAAGAAAACAGATAATATATACACATTAGGAGGACATAGAAGTGGGAAAATACTTCGGTACGGATGGTTTCCGTGGAGAGGCAAATGTTGATCTTACGGCTGACCATGCATATAAGGTGGGAAGATTCATAGGCTGGTATTATAACCAGCTTAGAAAGATTTCCGGAAGTCAGGAAAGAGCAAAGGTTGTTATCGGTAAGGATACAAGACGTTCAAGTTATATGTTCGAGTATTCTCTGGTAAGCGGAATAACTGCTTCAGGAGCAGATGCATATATGCTCCATGTAACAACTACTCCATCAGTTGCTTATATTACAAGGCTCGACGATTTCGATTGCGGTATCATGATATCAGCAAGTCACAATCCATATTATGATAATGGTATCAAGCTCATTTCTTCAAAGGGCGACAAGATGGATGAGGCAACAACGAATCTTATCGAAGACTATATCGACGGTAAGCTTCATGTATTCGATGCCGATTACACTGAACTTCCATTTGCAAAAAGAAATGATATAGGAAGGACTGTAGACTACGTCTCAGGCCGTAACAGATATGTGGGTTACCTTATATCCCTCGGCGTTTATTCCTTCAAGGATATGAAGGTCGGACTTGATTGTGCAAATGGAGCGTCATGGACTATAGCAAAGGCTGTATTTGATGCACTCGGCGCAAAGACCTATGTTATCAATGCTGATCCTAATGGTATCAATATCAATGAGAATGCAGGTTCAACTCATATAGAGAATCTTCAGAAGTATGTAGTTGAAAATGGATTGGATGTCGGATTTGCTTACGACGGCGATGCAGACAGATGTCTCGCAGTTGATGAAAAGGGCAATATCATTTCCGGTGACCATATTCTGTACATTTACGGTACTTATCTTAAGGATAAGGGGGCGCTTGCAGAGAATACAGTCGTAACTACTGTAATGTCAAACTTCGGTCTTTATAAGGCACTTGACGAGAAGGGCATAGGCTATGCAAAGACTAAGGTAGGCGACAAGTATGTATATGAATACATGATGGAGCATGGATGTGTTATAGGCGGAGAGCAGTCAGGTCATATCATTTTCTCAAAGTATGCTACGACCGGTGACGGAATCCTTACATCTCTCAAGATGATGCAGGTTATGCTTTCAAAGAAGAAGAAGCTCTCAGAACTTTGCGAAGGCTTCACAGTATATCCGCAGGTTCTTGTAAATGTGCGTGTTACTGATAAGAAGGCTGCCCAGGATGACGAAGCTGTTCAGGCAAAGGTGAAGGAAGTGGCTGAAGCACTCGGAGACAGCGGAAGGATACTTGTCAGAGAATCAGGTACTGAACCGGTTGTCAGAGTCATGGTTGAAGCTCTTTCTGAGGAGGAGTGCAGGTCTTATGTCGACTCAGTGGTTGACGTAATCAAGGAGAGAGGATTTGCAGTGTAAAATCTTATGTAAAATGCCTTGAAAAACCGCGAAAAACCTAACTTTTCCTTGACAAAACGGTCATAAACCTATATAACATTACTTAGGGTTGAGAGACCCGAATGTTCATACTTAGTACATTTGTACAAGGTAAAAAACTTGTATATAATTTAGAGGAGGATTTTAAAGATGAACAAGAGTGAATTAGTAGCTGCTGTAGCAGCAAAGACAGATTTAAGCAAGGCAGCTTCAGAGAAGGCAGTTAAGGCTGTTATCGAAGCTATCACAGAAGAGCTTAAGAAGGGTGAGAAGGTTCAGCTTGTTGGCTTCGGTACATTCGAAGTTCAGAAGAGACCTGCTAGAACAGGACGTAACCCAAGAACAGGTAAGACTATGAAGATTAAGGCTTCTAAGGCTCCTAAGTTCAAGGCTGGTAAGGCATTAAAGGATGCTGTAAACTAATTCTATTATAGATAAATAGTTTTAAGAAAACACCGCCATCGTTGCGGTGTTTTTCTTATATGTATGCAGTGCAATTCTGAGATATTACTGTCATACGGGAAGAGTTTACAGAGACAAGGGGATAACAATGAGACTGGATAAATATTTAAAGGTATCAAGACTGATCAAGAGACGTACCGTGGCAAATGATGCCTGCGATGCCGGAAGAGTAATGGTAAATGGCAAGGCTGCCCGTGCTTCATATGATGTCAAAGTCGGAGATGAGATAAGCATAGGTTTCGGCAATAAAGAGGTCAAGGTCAGGGTTAAGCAGATTCTCGAAAGCACAAAGAAAGAAAGTGCCGAGGAAATGTATGAGTATATCTAATTAATGGTTGAAATTTACATAAAATCGTTGTAATATTGATTATGTGTTTTATAAGGAGAAGTGTATTCTCCGGACATTAGTATTATTTGGAGCGTTTTTATGAAGAGACCACGCAGAAGACAATCAAGAATAGGAATCTTTCTTATTGTTCTGGCTATGCTTGCTACAGTTATAGCAAGCGGTGTTCGTGTGGCTCATCTCAGGGCAAAAAGCCAGAGACTCGCAGTAACTGAGAGACAGCTTGAGGATGATATTGACGAGGCTAAGAAAGAGGCTGAAGCTCTTGAGGAAAAAGAGAAATACATGCAAACCAAGAAATACATTGAGGACGAGGCAAAGGATAAGCTCGGACTTGTTTATCCGGATGAAATCGTAATTGAACCTCGAGAGAAGTAAGTATATACAGGGTGGTTAGTGATGAGCTAACCACCCTTTTCGTTATTGAAGCCGGTTGGAGCTGATGAATATGGATTTTGTTAGGGAAACCACCAATTTCATAGAGACTTATTATATGCTTGACGAAGTCACAGATATAGTCATAGGTGTTTCCGGCGGCGCTGACAGTACGGCACTGCTTCTTGTTATGGACGAGATCAGAAAGACAGGAAAGTATACATATGACATTCACGCAGTCCATATCAATCATATGATAAGAGGAGCAGAGGCTGACAGGGATGAGGGCTTTGTAAAGAAGCTCGCTGACGCTCTCGGAATTCACTGTACCGTATACAGGAAGGATATTCCGAATATGGCGAGAGAGCTTTCCCTGACTGAAGAGGAAGCCGGTCGCATGTTCAGATATGAATGCTTTGAAAATGAAGCGTTGAAATGTATGGATCAGGACCCTCCTGAAGATGTAAAGAGTTCTTACCGGGTTCGTATTGCGGTTGCCCATAACAGGGATGACCTTGCTGAGACGGTTCTTATGAACGCAGTCAGAGGAAGCAGTATAAGAGGCATAGGCGGAATACGACCTACAAGGGGCCGTATCATAAGACCGCTTCTTATGACCTGGCGAAAAGATATAGAGGCATATCTGGCTGATAAGGGGCAGACCTATGTTACTGACTCAACTAATCTGGAACTCGATTATACTCGTAACAATATCAGAAATGTGATCATGCCTGCGCTGACCGGAATCAATCAGGGCGCGGCAGAGCATCTTACGAGTCTGGCCGAGGATGCATGGAAGCTTTATGAGGGAATTGATTCCGCGGTAGACAGCTTTATAAAAGAGTCAGCCGTTATAAAGTATCAGAAATCATCAGATGAAGAATCTCCGGTCAGAGCAGATATAAATATAAACGCTTTAAGAAAGCTGGATGTTTTTACCAGACGTGAGATAGCTCTTGAACTTATAGGCCGGATGGCCGGCAGAAGGAAGGACATAACAAGACAGCATGTCGATTCATTTCTCGGCCTTATGGAGCTTTCGAGCGGCGCCATGGTAAATCTTCCATACGGGCTTACGGGCAGGCGGAATTATGACGATCTTGTTATAGACAAGGTGACGGACAGCGAAACGGAGAACGGTACATTTTCCACTACGAAAATCGTATGGACATCGGACAGCGTGGTCTCAAAAGAAGAGTATACGAAGATGGTGGATTGTGATAAGATTGATGGTACACCTGTTCTCAGGTTTCCTGAAGATGGAGATTATATAATCATAAATGAATCGGGTGACTGCAAGAAGCTGTCAAGGCTTTTCACGGACCTTAAGATAGACAGGACAAAGAGAGACAGGATTCCGGTTGTGGCCGTGGGTGATACTCATGAAATCATATGGGTTATAGGCTACAGACTAAGCGAATCTGTAAAGATAGATAATAACACAAAGGACGTCCTGATACTCAGTTATCAGAGGACAGAAGAGGAGGCACAATGAAAGAAACTATCAGCGTTCTTATAAGCAAGGAAGATGTTGAGAAGAGAATCGGTGAGATGGCTGCAGAGATCGATGCGAAGTATGAATCCGTGCATCTCATAGGAATTCTTAAAGGAAGTGTTTTCTTCCTGTGTGAACTGGCAGAGAGACTGACTATTCCTGTTACACTGGATTTTATATCAGTGTCCAGTTACGGCGATGGAACGAGTTCATCGGGAATAGTTAAGTTTAATAAGGATCTGGATGATTCCATAGAGGGCAAGAATGTAATCGTTGTAGAGGATATACTCGATTCGGGACGTACACTCAGCTATGTTAAGAGTGTTCTTGAAGGCAAGGGACCTGCTAACCTCTCGATAATTACTCTGCTTGATAAACCGGAAAGAAGAGTTGTTCCGGTTGAACTGGATATGACAGGCTTTGTCATTCCGGATGAGTTCGTAGTAGGATACGGACTTGATTATGCTCAGAAGTACAGAAATCTTCCATATATAGGAGTTCTGTCGCTCACTGAGGAATAGAGGAAAGGTTAATATGAAGAAAGTAAATGGAAATGGCAGGGGACTCATAATATATGGCGCCCTCCTGCTTCTTGGCGTGCTTATATATTTCTATGTAAGCAGCATGTACAGAAATGAAGATACTTCTTATACAAATGAAAGGCTTGAGGATGATCTGAAGGAGAACAGAGTTTATGCTGTAAATATTCTTCAGAATCAGGAAATACCGACAGGTACAGTAGAAGTACTGTTTAAGGACGGCACCAGGAAGGTATACTATACGCCGGATGTCAAGGTAACAGAGAAGCTGATACAGAATGGAAATGATGAAGTAAGCTTCCATATGCTCGATGTAAAAAGACCGTCGGTTCTTGAGAAATTCCTGCCATATCTTATTATGGGAATCCTGTTTGCAGTACTGATCGGGATACTTCTCGCACAGATGTCAGGCGGCGGAAGCGGCGGAAACAGTAAGATACTCAGTTTCGGCAAGAGCAGAGCCCGTAAGATAGAAGAGACAAATATAAAGTTTGATGATGTTGCAGGGCTTGTTGAAGAAAAGGAAGAACTCGTTGAGATAGTTGATTTCCTTTCGGATCCTGCAAAGTATATAAATCTCGGAGCAAGAATTCCTAAGGGTATCATACTTGTGGGCCCTCCGGGAACAGGAAAGACGCTTCTGGCAAAAGCGGTTGCCGGAGAGGCGGGCGTTCCATTTTTCTCTATATCCGGTTCGGATTTCGTAGAAATGTTTGTCGGTGTCGGCGCTGCCAGAGTAAGGGATCTCTTCCAGGATGCAAAGAAGAACAGCCCTTGTATTGTATTTATAGATGAGATAGATGCTGTAGGACGTAGAAGAGGCTCCGGTCTCGGCGGCGGTCACGACGAGAGAGAGCAGACGCTGAATCAGCTCCTCGTTGAAATGGATGGTTTTGATGAGAATTCCGGAATCATAGTACTTGCAGCTACAAACAGAGTTGATATACTCGATCCTGCGATCTTAAGACCGGGCAGATTCGACCGAAAGATATCCGTAAACAGACCTGACGTTAAGGGCAGGGAGGATATACTTAAGGTTCACATCAAGAATAAGCCTATCGGTGATGACGTGGACCTTCACAAGATAGCAAGAACTACTGCAGGATTCTCAGGCGCAGATCTTGAAAATCTTGTAAATGAAGCGGCTATAGCTGCTGCAAAGGACAATCGTAAGTTTATAAACAGCTCAGATATAGAAAAATCCTTCGTAAAGGTAGGAATCGGAACAGAGAAGAGATCAAGAGTCGTTCCTGAGAAGGAAAGAAAGATCACTGCTTATCATGAGGCCGGACATGCCATACTCTTCCATGAGCTTTCTGAAGTGGAGTCGGTTCATTCCGTATCGATAATACCGAACGGAGTGGGTGCGGCCGGTTACACTATGCCGCTTCCCGAAAATGATAATATCTTCAATACGAAGAAGAAGATGCTTCAGCATATAATGGTTGATTTTGGCGGACGTATAGCAGAGGAGCTTATATTTGAAGATGTAACTACAGGCGCATCACAGGATATCAAGCAGGCGACAGCTACGGCGCGTGACATGGTAATCAAGTACGGTTTCTCAGAGAAGGTTGGTCCTATCAACTATGAGACAGAAGATGAGGAAGTATTCCTCGGACGTGACCTGGGACATGCCAGGGCATTTGGTGAAAATGTAGCGACAACGATAGATGAAGAAGTAAAGAGCATAATAGATTACTGTTATTCAGAAGCAAAGAAGGTTATTGAAGCAAATATGGACGTTCTTCATAAGTGCGCAGAGCTCCTTCTCGAAAAAGAGAAGATCGACGGCGAAGAATTTGATGCTTTGTTCTCGTAAAAATGAATAAAGAACAATTCTGATAACATGTTTTTCGGCAGAATGGTCAATCCGATAAAAATTCGGATTGACCATTTTTACTAAATAAAGGTTTGAAATGAGTGGATATACGAAAAAACGTTGTGCATCATGCACAATGCCGACTATTTTGATAATCCAAAATGCACAAAAACCGATTTTTAAGGAAAAACGGAAAGTCAAAATATACAAAAAAAAATTTCAAAAATCGTCTTTTTTGTGAACACTTCAGCAACTAAATATATATAATAGCATTTGTAACCCCCCAATACATTATATAGTTTTTTGCTACACCCCATAAGTAACAAAATACCTTCTCCAAAAGACCGTGTCTACCCCGACACGGCCTTTTACTTTTTCTAGGTTTTATGCGGTCTCGCGGGCAGGTTGAGCCGGTTTTCAGATCTCATAAAAACGTCTTGAATTTGGTTTACATAATCAAATATACCAAAAATTTACCAATTTTTTACCAAAAATATACGACAGATCCCGGAACAAAAAACAGCTGGCAGAGCAAAAACACGAATTTCGTGAATTGCCAAAAATGTTAGTAAATACAAGGGTTTGCGGGCATATACAGAATAAAGATCACAGGATTTTAGGACACTCTCTGGACAAGAGAAGTGTCCTATTTTGTTACTTTTTTTCAAGATGAAAAAAATTGGTAAAGGAGAAGAAATGCTAAAAATCAGGATCAAAGGAACAACTAAAGAGATCAAATGGTTTCTGAAAATGATTCAGAGGGACAAGAGATTCTTTGTAAGTGAACCGTCAGGCCCTTTTGATATGGAAAGGTCAGAGAAATATAAGAGGTCATACGTTGAAATCTTCAGGAATGAGAATGAGTTTAATGAATACAGGAAGAACAGGCTCTCTGAACATGCTGCAAGATATTATGGATCCGGAACAGTATTCCTGGATTCAGTCCCAGATGAAATGAGATCTGATTGTAAGAGAAAGGTGGGGAAGCGATATGTGTAAAGTTCTGGCGGTCGTAACTCAGAAAGGCGGATGTTCCAAGACAACAACATCTGTGAATCTTGGCATCGGTCTGGCAAGGATGGGGAAAAGGGTCCTGCTCATAGATTCCGATCCCCAGGGGTCGCTCTCCTCTTGCCTTGGTGTGGCAGAGCCGGACAGCCTGGATATAACACTTGCAACTGTCATGGGAAATGAGATGAATGAAGATCCATACGACCCTGAAACGTTGGGAATCCTTCATCATGAGGAAGGCGTTGATTTTCTTCCCTGCAATATAGAGCTCTCAGGAATGGAATTATCCCTTATAAGCACATGGAGCAGGGAAAAGATGTTTTCCAGATACATTGAGAAGATAAGGAAGAACTACGATTACATCATCGTTGACTGTATGTCCAGCTTAAGCCTCATGACGATAAACGTCCTTTCTGCAGCAGATAAAGCGATAATACCTGCCCAGGCTGCGTTTTTGTCTGTAAAGGGCCTTGAACAGCTCCTGAAGACAATAGCGATGGTCAAGAAGAAGCTGAATAAAAAACTCGAGATCGGCGGTATCCTGATCACTATGTTTGACAGCAGGACCAGGTTTGCAAAAGGTACGGCTCAGACGCTGAGGGAGAAATATGGTGACAGCATCCCAATATATGATTCCGTAATCCCATTTTCAGTCAAAGCTGCGGAGGCAAGTGGAAGAGGGATCAGCATTTATCAACATGATCCAAGGGGCAAGGTTGCGGAAGCGTACACGCATCTGACAGAGGAGGTGGCTGCAAATGAATAATATTGATTTTTCCGCTTCCAGGATGAAGATAAGAGGCTTCAGTGACCTGTTCAGTTCAGATGATGACTTCAGGGATACAAAAGATGTTAGGGATATACCGATAAGCCAGCTTTACGATTTTAAGGAACATCCTTTTAAAGTGAAGGATGATGCAAGAATGGCTGAGCTTGTAGAAAGCATAAAGGAAAACGGAGTGCTGACTCCAGGGATAGCAAGGGTAAGGGATGCGGGAGGATATGAGATCATTGCCGGTCATTCAAGAAAGCGTGCCTGTGAACTGGCAGGCATAAACACCATGCCGTTCCTGATAAGAAACCTGAGTGATGACGAGGCAGTCATCGTCATGGTTGATTCGAACATACAGAGGGATGATGTACTGCCCAGTGAAAAAGCAAAGGCGTACAGGCTCAAATATGATGCGATGAAGAATCGGGGCACAAAAGGTGACAGCTTCAGGATGATGGAAGAGGCCAGCGGGGAAAACTGGAAGACGATCCAGCGATACATATGGCTGACAAGGTTATCTGATGAGTTCCTAAACATGATGGATGATAAAAAACTGAAATTCATTGCAGGGGTCAACTTATCGTTCCTTGATCTGGAGGAACAGGGATGGGTTATGTCGGTTATTGAAAAAACAGGGAAATCCATATCCACAAAACAGTCAGGCATGCTGAAGAACGCCAGCACTTCACAGGAACTGACTGAAAGCATGGTTTGGGAGATTATCACTGGTAATGAGTCAAAAAAAGGAAGCAGGAAGATAACGATCAGCTCGGAAAAGCTGGATAAGTATTTTTCGGAGGATTACACGGAAGATGAGATCGAACGGATAATAACTATACTTCTGGAGAGGTGGGCAGAAGAAGAGGGGAGATAAAACTTATGAATGAAGAAATGAACGGCATTCCAGAAGAATTCTATTTCCACGGCGAGGAAATAAACCAGTTCATACATATACAGGTTCCGATAGCCCTCATAAAGGAAAAAGTCTTCAGAGGGATATCAGATTCTGCAAAGATCCTGTATGGGCTTCTCCTGAACAGGACAGGTCTATCAATAAGAAATGAATGGACTGATGAGAATGACAGGACCTACATCATATACACGATCGAAAGCCTTATGGAAGACCTCGGCGTAGGAAGGACGAAAGCAAAATCCATGTTCGCAGAGCTCAGCAACATCAATGATACAGGTATAGGCCTGATCAAAAAAGTGAGGGTTCTGAATAAACCGAGCAGGATATATGTGCTGAATTTTATGCAGGTACTCGAATTTCTCCAGGGGATGGAAGTGGGCAAGAGTACATTACAGATTGTTGAAAACAATGAAGAAACAACCTCTGAGACCGCAGAAATACTGGTGGGCCGCGAATACGGCCCACGGGCGGTCGCAGATACGGCCCACGGACAGTCGGAATTACGGCCCACGGACGGCCGCAGATACGGCCCACAGTCGGTCGCAGATACGGCCCACGGGGAGACGCAGGTACGACCCACCGACAGCCGTGAACAAAGCCCACGGACGGCCGCAGATACGGCCCCTAATAATATTGATATAAATAATAACGATATCATAGATAAAGATACAGTAATAAAGAGTGATATATATATCAATCCAATCAATCCTATCAGAGGGGAGGACATGAAACCCGACAAGACGGAGGAGATGGATAGAGTAAAAGAGATGATCAAGAAGAACATAAAATATGATTTTCTTTCCAATTATCCGGAAAAATGGGACATAGATTCCCTGGATTTCATCCTGAATATCATGTCGGAAGAATATGTATGCGGAGGGGATCTGAGTCTTGGAGGACGCAGCATATCACATGAACTGATGAAATCGACGATAGAAAACTATAACATGCTGACGATGAAATATGTCCTCGAATCCCTGGACGGTAATACCACGAGCATCAAGAACACTAGGAAGTATCTATTGGCGGTGATATATAATGCTCCGCTTACACAGGGGCTCAATTCCAAACTGAAGCTGCAGCATGAGGTCATGAAATGTTTTGGTTAGCGTCTGTACAAATTGTACAGACAGAAATAAGGGGGTGATCATATAGAAGAGAGACAGGATCTGATCATGGCAGATGTCAGCCGGCTCGAATCCTTTAACGGCCATCCGTTCTATGTGAGTGACGGGGATGAAATGGAGCAGCTGAAGGAGTCGATAAAAGAGAACGGGATCATGGAGCCGATAATCATTTTCGTGAATGAGGAAAACACCTACGAGATCATATCCGGCCACAGGAGAGTGACAGCCTGCAGGGAACTGGGGATAGACCTTGTTCCGGCAATAGTAAAGAAGGACATCACAAGGGATGAGGCAGTGATCATGATGGGAACGGTAAACCTGGAAAGGCGTAAGAACATACTCCCATCTGAAAAGGCAGCAACATATAAGATGATGTATGAAGCCATGAAAAGACAGGGCGAAAGACGGGACATGGCAAATGGCAGCAATATCGGAGTCAAGGCGGGTGACGAGATGGCCGGCCTGGTAAGGGATAGCCGTACGTCGATACAGAGGTATATAAAACTCTGCAATCTCATTGATGAGATGATGCTTCTGGTAGATAAAGGAAAGATAAAGCAGCAGCCGGCAGGTGAGATAGCGGACATGAAAAAGGAGTCACAGATGCTGCTGTATCAGTTTTATGAAGAGACAGGCGCGACCCCGACATATGGCCAGGCAAGGAAACTTAAGGAACTGGACAGAGAAAACCGGATGGACAGTGCGGCAGTCCATGAGATCATGATTATACCGAGGGAAGAAGCAAATAAGAGGTTCGTCATATCGGATACGATGAGGAAACGGTTCTTCCCGGAGTGCGGATCACAGAAGGAAGTAGATGAGAAACTGATAAGAGCGCTGAGATTACTCGAGGTGCAGGAGAGAATAAGGAAGGAGATAACAGAATGAAAGTATACGGAATAGGAAGACTTGTGGCAGATCCGGAGATCAGATACACAGGAGGAAAGGAAGATGAAAGACGGTGCATAGCCAATTACAGGGTCGCAGTCGGAAAAAAAGGAAAGAACAGGGACGATAAGGACCAGGCGGATTTCTTCAGCTGCGTATCATATGGAAAGCCTGCTGAAGTGGCAGAAAAGTACCTGAAGAAAGGTAGCAGGATAATGATAAGCGGAATTCTGGAGAATAATAATTATACGGACAGGAACGGAAACAAGGTTTACCAGACCAGGATAGTCGTAGAAGAACTTGAGTTTGCAGACAGTATAAAGGAAGTGAAATCAGAATCAAGTCACAGAGTGCTCAGGAAAGAGGATTTTTATGATGTTTCAGAAGAAGACGCTGATGAGGAGATTGAATCATTTATGTAGAAAGGAGTAATGAGCATGATCTATATAGATTTGGAACAGAGAAGTGATGACGGTGTTAAGAAGCTGCAGAGGATGAATTCATATCAGGATGTCATGGGGCCTGACAGGGATGGAAAGACAGATGACAGGCTGAAGGTATATACAGAAGAGCTGAAGAAGAAGTAAGAAAGGGGACCGGAAGATGGAGAACTATAATGAATTCAAGGACAGCCTTGAAAGGCTCCTGAATGAAGGGTTGAAGAAATATGATGCTGAAAACTATGTGTGTGAGTTCGGAGTCATGAACAAGGTCAATTCGGCCGGCGAGGAATGTGTGATACTCCGGGATTCAGAAAAGCTCACTGATGTGGCTGCAAGGATAAGTATGAAGGACCTCTACAGGGACTATCAGAGAGGGATGAGTGTTGAGGAAATAGCTATAACCATAGTTGAGAGAAGGATAATGTCAGAAAGGGTGATAGATACCGATGACATGATGAACAGGATATATAGCAGGGATTTCCTCCTGGAAAACTCTGATATACAGGTCATCAGTAAAGACCTGAACAGGGAACTTCTGGAGTCGGTGCCATACCGTGATATAGAAGGTTTTGATGACCTGGCAGTGATTGTCAGATGTGATGCGTCGGTATTCTTTGATGAAAGCATAATGGGCGATACATCCGCAAATATCCTCATTAATGACAAAGTCCTGGTAGTTGCGGGGATAACGGAAAAGGAACTCATCGACAGGGCGGTACATAACAGTGAAGAGAGGCATCCGGTTGTCCTGAAGGACCTTCTCGGGATGGTACATGAAATAGAGGAAGACAGAGGAATGGACGATATGTTCGGGCTTCCGGAACAGTCACCGCTATATGTGATGATGGCATCGGATGTGGGATGCAACGGAGCAAGGGTTCTTGCGTTCAGTAATTTCAAGGAAACGATAAAGAACAAATTCGGTGAGGACTGCTACATACTGCCGTCGTCGGTGCATGAAGTACTTATCATGCCTCAGTCGATGTCAGATTGTTCAGAAGGATACATCCTTAACATGGTCCACGCAGTCAATTCGGATGTGCTGGATCCAAGAGACCTTCTTTCAGATAACATTTATAAGTATGAGGCAGAAACGGATTCCATAAGAACGATAACTGGAGCACTCGAGAAAGCTTCAGAGAAGGGAACCGGTATGGAATTGTAACTGATGAATAACCCCTTGACCTGATGAGGGGGGGTGCTACACTCTTTGTGACCGAAAGGAGAAGCATATGATGAATAAGAAAAAAGGCTTGATAATAGGAACTGCAATACTGGTGACAGGATCCATAGCAGCTTATGCAGGGATAAGATATCATAACAGAATCACATCCCCTGACAATATGGCTTCTCCTTCCGAGGCTGTCACAGAAATTGTCGCATATGATGACCCAGCTGACGATTTCTCTCTGGATAAAAAGGAAGATGATCCTGACAAACAGAAAGACACTTCAGATAAGAAGCAGGATGATTCAGATGCCGATAAAAAGAATAATGGGGATAAGAAGACTGATAATGACAGCCCTAAAGGAAACACAGATGATCCTAAGGGTAATGATGTTAACTCCAAGAAGGATAACGGAAACAGTAAGAAGGAAGAGGGTACTACCCAGAAGCCTAAAGAGGAAAAAACTACGGAAAAGCCGAAGGACAATACCACGGAAGCACCTAAGAAGGAGAATAATACAGAGGCTCCTAAGAAGGAGACAACTACCGAGGCGAAGACTGAGGCAAAAAATGAGTGCAGCCATACATGGGTTTGGAAGACAAAGACCGTACACCATGATGCGGTAACACATATAGAAAATCATTATAGTGATGCATGGGACGAGGCGGTATATGTGACAAAACAGCGATGCAATAATTGTGGTGCAACGTATAATACAGCATCAGAACTTGCAGCACATGCCACTCCCGAGTGTTCGCATGGAAATTGGAGTTCGGTACAGGTCATTGACCATTATATACATCATGAACCTGAACTGATGTGGAGTGAGGAGATAGTTGATAAAGAGGCTTACGATGAGGAGGTCAATGATTATCAGTACTGTTCTAAGTGCGGGAAGAAGAAGTAGGTAAAAAGGAATAAAAAAGACAAATGAATACTGATCAATGAAGCAGTTATGAGAGAAATCTTATAGCTGCTTTTTTGGTGTCTGAAAGGAGAGAGATAAGATGAGGAGTAAAAAAGTAACCCGATTACTTGCCTTTGTACTGGCACTCTGTATGGTTCTTTCACTTGCCACAGTAAAAGCTTATGCGGATGAGACTGTGACTATGGATGATGTGACAGAAGCAGAAGAGAACAGTACAGAGACTACAGAAACAGTGACGGAAGATGTCACGGAAGAACCTACAGAGGATGTGACTGAGACTGTTACTGAAGAACCGACTACGGAAAGTACGGAAGAAGAACCTGAGGAAATAGTCTTCGACCATATGTACTCAGATGTAGATGTTTCCAAGGTCACCACAAGTGAACTCTTTGTATCGGCTGATGATGCATCGGTGTTTACAAAGAATACAAACGTGGTATCAAACTATGAGGATGTATATATCATTTCCTGTGAATCTGTACAGGAAGCAAAGTATGTATATTCCTACTATGTAGACAAGGTTAATTTTATAGTTGACCTTTCAGAAACTATGACGGTGGCTGATGAGGAAACAGAAGATTCAGAGGACGTAGCAGACCTGTCTGATATCAATACAGGTGATGACTCGGTTGCTATCCTTGCCAATACCGACATAGAAGAGTACGAAGGCTATATAGCACTTATTGACTCAGGTTTAGATCAGTCTGTAGAAGGATTCTCTTCAAAAGATGAATGTGTATCTGTCATAGGAGATGAAACTTCCGATAGTATAGGACATGGTACAGAGATGTATAAGTACATCAAGGAACAGAATCCTAAGGCGAAGGTACTTTCAATCAAGGCATTTGACGGTGCTAAGGCAAATGTGGCTGATATCTATGCTGCCATCATGTACGCTATCGAGGCAAAAGTTGATGTGATCAACATGTCTTTCGTAGGTTATGACATAGAGCAGAACAGACCTGTAATCGAGGCTATAGAAAAGGCTATAGAGGAAGGTATAACTGTCATAGGTGCAGCAGGTAATAACAGCAAGAATGCAAAGGTATTTATACCTGGCTGCATTGATGAGGTTATTACGGTGGGTGCTGCCAATAGTGACGGTACTCTTTACGTGACATCAAACTATAATGCTGACCTTTATGTAATAGCAAAGTCTACTTCCGAGGCGACTGCAAAATATGCAGGTATATATACTGCAAAGAAGGAATCGGGTCTCGTCTTTGAAACATTAAAGGAAAAGGGAGACGAAGCATCAGAAACCGATGTCGCATCCGAGACAGATGCAGAAGTACCGGAAGAAAACACGGAAGATACAAATGAAGTTACCGAGGATACAGAAACTGTTCCAGCATATACAGATGAAGAACTTGAGAAACTGGAAGAGGCAGACCTTCCTGATGATATATTTACAGGATATACGGATATTGGAAGTCTGTTTGGATTTAATATATGCGCTACCGCACATGTAAGATATGCTGCCACTGCACCGGATGGAAACTATGAATATAGCAACTCCTATACGTCGCTTCCTGCATACTGTATCAACTGTAATCTCATGGGTCCATGGGCTGCTCATGGAAACGTTAATTACAATGTTGTAACCGTAAGTGGCGGTTCAGGAACATTAAATGGTACGACTGTTAGGCTCGAGAATGTATGCTACTATTACGCGAAACATCAGGATACCTATGGTATAGGTAAAAGCGGTTATATACACGCAAGAGATGACTTGAGATATCTTGTATGTAATGTATTACATGCAACTACTTGGGGAGGAGCTTACGATGGTGGTGTAAGTGTAAGCAGGATTCTAACTGCGAATTCCGTTGGTGCTCAGGAAATGGTAGCTGATAACGGATTCTGTCGTGTGTATCTGTTACAGCAGACGCCGGCTGAGGTTGACAGACTCGGACAGCAGTTCCAAAACATGATGACGTTCTCTATCGGTAAGCGTGGTAAGTTCACCCTTCAGAAAAACGGTGTGACCGGTAAGTCCATGGATGGTATCCAGTATGGTCTCTTCAGGGATAACAATGATACTGACAGGGGAGTACAGATTGCTACATTTACACTGGGACCCGATGGCAAGACGAAGAGCATAGAAATGCTCGATACAACATATAAGGATGATGGTTGTAAGGTGGCTACTGAGGATGATACCATATGGCTTTACTGGACGTTCCAGGAGTCAAGAAAATGGTATTATCAGGAGCTAAATGCCAACGCAAACTACAGTATTGATACTTCTCTTGATGATAACAACGCACTTGTATCTAGAAAATGGAGTTTCAGTACTAATCCGGCTAGTACGACAACCACTACCGTTTCAGATACAGTCCCTCGTGGAATGATAGAGATATATAAATATGGCAATGGAAACAAGAGCAATCCTCTTAAGGATGCAGAGTTTACCATATATACAAACCAGGCATGTACAACGGTAGCAAAGTATACAGATAGGAATGGCACACAGCAGAACGCTGTTGTAAAGACAGGTAACGGAACTACAACAGGGCCACTAGGTTATACTTTATGTGCAGGACTTGAACCGGGTACATACTATGTTAAAGAAACAGATGCTCCTGATGGATATGAGAAGAATAATACAGTATATACTGTCCATGTTACTGTACCTTCAGAACCGACTACATGCAGTTACAATGGCGTATACATGGGATATTCGCTTAATCCAAAGTGGTATGCAGACAGATATTCAGATGTAAAGAATGCATTTGGATATGATGGTCTTAAGCTTTTCAAACACTATATTGAATATGGTGCAAGCGACCATCCTGAAGGTTCAACTGCTTTTTCTGCGTCACAGTATCTTGCAAATAACTCTGATCTTCAGAGAGCTTGGGATAATAATCCAGGCACACATGCAACATATAGGGATAATATAAATGTATATGCGGCTGTTCATTATTCAACCTATGGTGTATGGGAACATAGAATGGGCAGATCGGTAAGCTATTACAGAGGATTGTCTGAAGGCGTAAATAACGATAATCAGATATCTGTACAGCTTGCAGTTAATGATATACCGAATAAGGCCTATGTACGTGTCAAGAAGGCATCTTCAAATCCGACATGTACAAGTGGTAATCCTAATTACAGTCTTACAGGTGCAGAGTATAAAATGTTCAGAACTTCGGTGGCTGCCTCTGCAGCGTTAAGTTCAAAGAACTATAGTGCGGCTATTGCTACGTTCACTATAAAAGCTGATGGTACATCTACTCCTGTTGATGTTACTAGCTATATGGATACGAATTCTGCAGGAGCAATTCAGCCTACGAAATTCTATGTAATAGAAACCAAAGCAGGAAAGAATTATAAGCTTAATTCAAGTGTACTGACAGTAAACGTATCTACGGCAAACAGTACAGTGGCAACTGCAGCCGTGCTCAATACTACGGATGTGCCGGCAGATGACCCTATAAGGATAAATGTTGCTAAACAGTATTCAAATGGAATGACTGTACCTCTTAAAGGCGCACAGTTCACTGTTAAGTTTTATGCTGAAGATGTAGAACAGAATTACACTTATGAACAATTACAGAATAAGACGGCAGCATCTACCGTTGTGGTGGAAACTGACGCTAACGGAAATGCGCTATTACTCAATAATGGCAATAACTATCCTTTAGGATATATTACTGTAAAAGAGACAAAAGCACCTGAGGGATTCTTACTTGATAATAGTGTTGTAAAAGTTAATGGAGATAACGCTCCGACAAGTATGGCATATGTACTTACTTCAACAGGAAATTCGAGTGATGGTTATAGCAATGGTGCGGCATATCTGATAAAAGATGACGGAACCAGAGATACAGGTATAGCTCTTAATGTGAATGTTACAAATCAGATAGCAGTATCAGACGAAGAAGTAAGAGCAGATATTTCTCTCTCAAAGAATAATGGTAATACAGGAGCACCAGTAGCAGGTGCTGAGTTTGAGATAAGAAACCTTGATACTGATGAGTATTATATAGTAAAGACTGATGCAAACGGATTTTACAGTACAGAAAGTACATATAACTCACATGCTGCTGTAAACGGTATATGGTTCAAGAAGGGACTCCAAAATACAGTCAAGGAAACACCTGATGATTCACTCGGAGCGTTACCTGCAGGAAAGTACAGAGTTACGGAAGTGAATGCAGTCGGACTTCAGAAAGAAGAGCCTCTTGAAATAACAGTCACAGATCATGGCGAAGTATATAAGGTATATGACCATGGAAGAGGAGATGGTCTCATGGTCATATCCGATATGGAACAGCCGTCCATCGGTACACTTGCCTTAGTAGAAACAAGTGACGGAAGAGAGAAGACCCTTCCTGCAGCTCCCGACCAGACCATCACCGATATATGTTCTTATAAAAATCTGAGAGCCGATACAGAGTACACACTTTATGGAAGGCTCATGATGATAAATAAGGAGACAGGTGAGGCTGAACCGTTCAAGATGAACGGAGAGGAAGTAACGAGCATAAAGAACTTCACAACAGATGCTGATTACGAGATGTCACTATATGAAGCAAGCGGTGAAGTTGAAGTTAAATTCGAGCACCTTGACCTCACTAATATACAGGGTTATTCATTCGTGGTATTTGAGAGGTTATACCTTGGCACTCTCACCAAGGACGATATAGAGAACGATAATTTCGATGAAGAGTACCCAGGCAATAATGACACTGTAGAATTCCCTCTTATCCATGAGGATAAGGATGATAAGGACCAGACGGTAAAGACACCGGACGGACATACAACAGCAACTGCAGAAGATGGTACAAAGAATGTATCATCATTAACAAATTCTATAACTGTAGTAGACGTTGTTGAATATGAGAATCTTGTCGTAGGTAAAGAATATGTGATGGAAGGAACACTCTATGTTCGTCCTGAAGGTGATGCAGATGATAAGGAATACACAGATGCAGAACTCAGCGAAATGGTACTGAAGGACGCAGACGGTAACCCTATTACAGAATCACAGACTTTCATACCTGAAGAAACAAGCGGAACAGTAACTATTTCATTTACATTTGATGCATCAATCCTTACAGAGGAACAGACAACCATCGTTGTATTCGAGGATTGCTGGAATAAGGACAGAAGCATCAAGATGTTCAGCCATGCAGATATACATGATACTCCACAGACAGTATATGTTCCTAAGATAGGTACCACTGCAAAGGGTACTGAAGGAAGGAGTGAGCTTGTATATAATGCAGGCAGGTTCGTGGATACGATCCATTACTATAACCTTGAACCAAATGCTGCTTACACAGTAAGAGGTCTTGCAATGGATAAGACGACAGGCGAGGCACTTCTTCTGAACGGTAAGAAGGTAGAAGCTGAGGCACAGTTCGTTACAGGCAGCAGCAATAAGCCAAACGGTGCTGTAGACGGAGATTATGACCTTGAATTCAAGCTTACTGAGGACCAGTATGAAGACCTTAAGGGTAAGGATATGGTAATCTTCGAGATCCTCTTTAACGGAGAAACTACACCTATAGCAAAGCACGAGGATATAGATGATAAGGGACAGGAACTTACAGTACCTGACATCCATACTACACTTACCGATGATGCGACAAAGACACATGCGCTTTATCCGGACGAAAAGGTAAGCCTTACTGATGTAGTAACATATAGTAATCTTATTCCTGGCAAGGAATATACACTCGAAGGCAAGCTCATGAACAAGAAGACAGGCGAGCCTATGAGGGATGAACAGGGTAAGGAGATTAAAAACACCGTAACCTTTACAGCATCTGATTCAGGTGCAGGTACAGTCAACATGACCTTCACATTCAATGCAAAAATACTCCATATAGAGGGTGAGTCAATCGTAGCATTTGAATATGTAAGACCTAGAAACGGAACAATACCTGTAGGCGTACATACAGAGATCAATGATAAGCCTCAGACGGTTGATGTACCGAAGGTTGGAACAAAGGTAGGAAAGGCTGATTGGAGCTCGACAGACGATATAACACTTACAGATACGTTATCTTATTCCAACCTTCAGACCGGATATACTTACGTTGCCAAAGGATGGATCGTAGATAAGAACGGTACTCCTATAAAGGTAGATGGCAAGGAAGTAACAGCAGAGAAAGAATTTACACCAGAGTCACCTAACGGAACAGTTGATGTAGTATTCCCGACATTCTCCGGTAAGGGTATGGGTGGAAGCTATGTAGTATTCGAAGAAGTGTACATCAAGCTTGAGACAGGCGATAAGATAATAGGTGAGCATAAGGATTCGAGTGACAGTAATCAGACATTCAGGATCACACCGCCTAAGAAGACTGGTGATGATACGCCGATAACCATCATAATCGCAGTGATGGCACTTGCGGCATTTGGAATTGCATTTATTGTGATGAGAAAGGCAAGAAAAGAATAGAAGTATAAAGACAGAGCCTGTCAGATAATCTGATGGGCTCTTTGCTCATACGGAGAGGAATCATTATGAAGGAAGAAAGTGACAGAAACCTGGTCGATACTGAATCAAAAGAATGGAAAACTAAAATTGAAATATCGAGATCACTGACAGAACTGCTTCCATATAATCCGGTGAATATAATACTATTATCAGATGAGGAAGGTGATTCCATTGAAGAAACATAGTTTCAGACAGGTAGATGTGAGGCTTTCTGACAGATACCTTAATTGTAAATGGAACAGTTATAATCTGGATGAACCCAAAGCGGTCTCATCTTTTGTAAAAGAGTTTTACCCAAAGGATGAGGAAGTATATATCGTCATAGGCACTGACACGGCAGGGCATCCAAAGTATATGACTTTTTTTCTGAAGGAACAGTTTATGGATGAGATAGAGCATCCTGACAGGCTACTTAAGACGGCTATTCTTAATAATACAGTAAATGTATGCGTGGCTCATGTTACGGAGGATGATATGTTGTCTGTTCTTAAATTCGGAGCAAGATGGTATATGAGTGAGAAAGAGGATGGTGTATATGGACCTTTACTAAAGATATATGGTTCTTTTGGAATAAAGCTCAGGGATGTTGTTCAGGTGTATCCGAACAATGTAGGGGCAGAATACAGAAGTTATATCGAGCAGTTTAATACGGAAAGGGAATGTATGATAAATACATCCAACATGCGTCCGGTAGAACGGAAAGGCGATGGAGAAGTGTTAAAAGATATCGGGGTGGAGTTATTCACTGTGACTGATACAAAGCAGCAGGTAAGAACTCCGGAAGAGGCAATAGTGTTTCTGGGAGAAAAACTATCACGTATGTCCAGAGAGGCTGTCATGGTTGTTAATCTGGGGGAAGACTACATGCCTGAGAGTTACATCAATCTCAGCGTTGGAGGGATAGGAAGTTCGTTGGTGGATCTCAGGACCACATTTCAGACTGCTCTTCTTTCAGATGCAGAAGCTATAATGATAATTCATAATCATCCATCATCTGAACTATCCCCATCGGATATAGATCTGGGAATGACAAGGAATGTATCGAAATGCGGAACCATGCTGGGCATCCCACTTTATGACTCGGTCATAGTTGGTTCAGGTTTTAAGGAAGGAAGCAGGTTCAGAAGTATAAGGGCGTATGCACCGACTCTGTTTGATATGGAGATTGATACAGATTATCATAATTGCATTGACGATTATGAGAGTGATGAGAGATTTAGCCAGGTTGCTGAAATATGTTGAAGCATATTCTGGTGTGAATAAATGAACGGCAATGGTATAATGATTATCATGGAGTTCGATGATGATGTAGAACAATTAACTTTCAGGATAATGAAATAAGCAAATCGCAGTTTGATAGAAAAAATGATTGACCTTATTTTATTAGGATGTTTTTAGTATAAAAGAGACAGGAGCCAGTAAATGATATCAGTGCTTATAATCATTGGCAGCATCATAATGGTTGGAAATATAATTGCATATATCAGGTTTATCAGAACCTCAAACGACGTGATGCTGTCCGGTAAGCGAGGCGAACCGATATGGGAAAAAATAGGCCTTGCACTTCTTGTTTTCTTTCTTTTGGGATATCTGGG